>Ga0209482_1000092_pt1 | contig 73218 bp, 90 predicted proteins | sample CoawatmetaG10DNA_FD_187512 | JGI IMG/M metagenome (GOLD analysis project Ga0209482, IMG submission 187512) | Marine microbial communities from the West Antarctic Peninsula - Coastal water metaG104-DNA (SPAdes) (version 2) | ecosystem: Environmental > Aquatic > Marine > Coastal ...
ATTTTAATAAACCTATCTCGTGAGCTAACACCAACTGAAAGGATTGAAAGTATCTTATATGAAACTAAACTGAGAATTAAAGAACTAAAACAATAGATATGAATAAAAACATAGTTGTAATATGGCCGTAGAAAGAACCAGCAATGTCATTAAGTATAATAACAATTACAATACTAACAAGTTTACAATGAAAATAGATAAGAAATTAATAGTATCAGTGTTAGAACTATACAAATTAGAAATAGTAAAGCGTGATATATCAGAGCATGATCAGACACTTGAAATACTAATTAAAGTAAACGAGCAAATAAAATTTATAAAAGAATGGAAGAAATAGATCAAAAGTTAGATCAGTGGATCTACAACAGTATAATCAGAGCAGAAGTACGTAAAGTAATAGAAGACTATATAATAGATGAGAAGACAAATGCTTTTAAAGCAGGTTGGGTAAAAGGAGGTGGTTCGCTTGCGTATGATTTAGAAATAATAAATAATAAATAGTATATGAAAAAGAAATGGATCACCGTATTAGATTACGAAACAAGTAGGGTATATCAATACCAAGTATCAATAAATAAGCATGCTGAAGAGTTTATAACCTTTAAAGGACATCGACTAAAAGATGTAGAGTGGATGGAACACAGCGACTCAAGACTAATTACAAACTAAATACGAATACCAACGGATAATATTAACATGAATACAATAAAACATTTAAAAAACAACTACCTACAATTAGGAAACTTAATTTACCGCCCATACACAGTGTGTGAGCTACCTGCAAACTTCGGTTGCATCAACTTCAATGAAAAAGAAGGCATAAGCGAGTGGTTCAACTACAAAGGATTTACTTATCTCTTTGACAAAATGGCTAAGTCATGACTCCGTGGGACATGGTAGCTGCGCTCGGTATATATACTGATCAGCAAATTGACGAGATGTCGTGGGCAGAGTGTGAAGAAATTATAAATCAAGAAGAATAATATGAAATTTAATATACAAGATAGGATAGTGCTAGACGAAATGGTAGACACTTTCACGAGACAAATGAATGAAGATCATGACAAAATGACAGATGCTAGTCAGAGACCGATAATAACTAGAGAATATTGGTTACAAATGATAGATGAAGTACAAAGTAAAATAGATAGCTTTACAACAGTCAAAGCTTTAACCCACAGTAGTAAATATAGATAATATGAATAAACACGAAAGATACGTAGAAGTATGTAAACAAATGGAATTACTAGGCATCAAAGATGTTAGTACACAAAGACAAAAGAATAATGATACGAGAGTATGGCGATTACCGATCAAAAACAAGTGGAAAAGCGGTAGTTTCATTGAAGTAGCTAGTTTTAAAACAGGTTATGTACGTAACCAAAACAGTGGTTACAGTAACTATCAACTAAACAAAAGGTGTGATGGCGAAGCCGAATATTACAATATAAATCCACCTAATAAAGAACCACTATACAGAAAGTTTACCACTAGATCTTGTGTGCTAATACCTAAGGAAGTAGATAGACTAGAATACTTAATAGCCTATTGTCTTAAAAACTATTACATCAAGCATGCTAACTTTGTAGCTGAAGGTAGTTATGTATCTAAGTGGGAGCATGAGTATGAGTTAGAACGAACAGTTAAAAAATACGAAGACAATACTGAGTTAGGTTTTTATAGCCAACACGATAAAGTAAAAGAATTAGAAGATAGAGTATACGAGTTAGAATCACAAGTTGACGTTGCAGATAAAAAGATAGCGCAAGACTGTGGTCACTATGATAGAATCAAAGAGTTAGAAAGCGATGTACATAACTTAGAGAATAAACTAGCAACAATAGAAAGAATAGCGAGCGATAGAAATAAATGGGAAAAGGAATAATGGGTAAACAAAACGAAAAATTATTAGGAAATATGAAAGAATTAGATAAACAAAAGCTACCTAAATGGTTCACTGGTGAATGCTATACAGACGGTGCTGAGGTTACTAACAGGTTCGGTGGTGACAGTTGCCACTTAAACAATGTAGAGTTAAGCATGTATGACTTTATAATGGGCGCTGTGATGGTTTCCGAGACCCAAGGAGCAAGTAAAACTCTAATCAACGATCTTAGAAAAGGTCTTGATTGGTTCAGACAAAATAATAGTAATGCCTATATGGTTTTGCTAGATTAAGATACGAGGTGAGTGGTAACGCAAGAGGTTTTGTAGGTAAAACCGGTAGGGCGAGGGATTAGTATTGCATTAAGGTGGAGAAAATCACGGTCAACTTGTTAAAGTCAGGATAAAGCAGAATAGACGGAACCTTAAATGGCTAACAGATGTCTATGGAACCACACCTGCACACCTCGTTTTAACATGAGTGCGAGCTTTAAATTAGCCGCTCAGGAAACTAGATATAGGAGTATAGCTTGAATCAGTAAACGTTTTAACGAGCTGGTTAGCTAGAAGATATTACCGACGGGTATGAGGTTCGATTCCTCACTAGTTACAAACTAAATACGAATGTGTTTGGATAATATAATTACAAATCAAATAAAATAATATGAAAACAAAAGAAGAGCTTGAACAAGCAATCGTAATGCACGAAGAAGCATTAGAATCCAGTAGACACAGTGTTATAGTAGATACACAAGATCTAGAACAAGCTAAAAAAGAATTAAAGCAACTCAACAAACCAGTGCTAACAGGTTTACAACTAGATGATATCAATGAAGCTATTGAATCAGCTGTCGGTAACTTCGACTTTGATGATGCTGAAAACTACCACACTGAGTTTGAACTTGACTATGATGCTAAAGTTACAATTTCATCATTTGAATTTCAAAGTGCACAAGATTTAGTAGAAGCTGTAGTAGAAAAAGTACACGCATTATTTATAGAAAAAAGCGAAGACAATGCCTAAGTTAATAGATAAGATCAAGCCAGAAGTGCTCAGAGCATTAGACAGACATTGTAAGCAAGAATATCCAACTAGTCATAGAATGATTATAGCTAGCCTTCAAGATCTATATAACTATAGAGAATTAACGATAGAACAACTATCGCAACTTAAAACGTTTTTACCAAAAGAATTTGAACCAGTAACTAGTTTAGATTGGATGTATGGTGATCACATATTACAAAAAAAATACCAATTATGATTAAAATAACAATGTACGCTAGCGAAACCTGTCCTTATTGTAAAACAATAAAAGAAAAACTAGATGAGGCCGATGTAGGTTATGCGGAAAAAAGTATTAAAGATCACGACAACGAGTGGCGTGGTATCATTAGCTTAACAGGCATACCAACTGTTCCAACTATCAAGATAAACGATAGCTATCTTGTTCCAGGTAGAGATTTTAGCAACCCAGAGCACTTAGTCGGTATTATAAACAACTATATAGACTCACCTTTTAGTACTGAGACTATGATTTATGAAAGAATCAAGACATTAACTTACAATATGCACAACGCTTTCAGCCAAGTTGATGTGATTTTAAGGAAATTAGAAACCAAAGATATTAAGAAATGACAGGAAAACAAGTAAAAGGTTATATAGAATTTACCTTACAAATGAAACCAAGACACGATGTAGATGCTTTGGCTAGCGCTGTAACTGATATGGCAGAAGAACTAGAGTATGATGCGTTTGAATTACTACAACTATTACTAGAGAATAGACCAATCGATGCTATACACACGCACAGCTACGGCTTCCACACTGAAAACGGCAGATACATTATAGAAAAAATTAAAGAAAAATATTATGAGTACGAGAGCGCAAGTTAGATTTGCAACAAGAGAAGATGGTGTATCATTTAGTGAACACCCAGATAAAATACACGCACAATTTTACGTGCATAGTGATGGTTATCCAGAAGGTTTAGGAATAGATATAGCCCAATCATACACGTGTAATGGCAACGACCTTATAGGTTGGGAAATAGAACACGTACAAACTCAGCACGGTGATTTAGAATATATATACTATATATGGTCAGATTATGATAAAGACACGTGGATAAGTATATTTGAAGTAAAATTCAAAGACATCTGTCATGAGTGTGGTAGCACGCTTGGCTCATACGAGCTTGGAGTAGATAAATGTATCTTTGTAGGTAAGCCAGATGCACTGATAAAGAAATACGAAAATAATAGTCACATGACTGATACAAACTAAATACGAATGAAGATGGATAATAAACGTGTAACAAACAAACAAATATTACAGAAGATAGATGACCTCAAGGTTGGCGATGAAGGTCTTAATGCACTGGCTATGAAGATAGTAAGCAGAATGGTTAAACTTAAGTCTATGGAGGATTGGTTTCAACACGTTAGTAAGTCAGAGGCTAGCTGGTCTCAATCTTATGCTGAACTTGAATTGACCGAAGAAGAAGCTGCTATCGGCGAAGCCGCAAAGCTAATGACGCTGATGGAATTATTCAAAGGTGAAGAAGAATACGAGAAGTGTGCTATCATCCGTAACAGAATGGATGAAGTAAATAAAATATTAAAAAGAGGAAACAAATGATGAGAAACAAACCAATGCTAGCATATCCTGTTAGCGATAAACCAATAGATTACAGCGATAAAATATCTATGCAGCCAAAACTTGATGGCGTTCGCTGTGTAATACAGTATGAACAAGTCGATCATTTCAGTAGACCTATTAAGTATGAAGTAAAAGCATACTCACGTACAGGTAAACCGTGGCTAAACATAGAACATATCTTGTTTAATCTTAAGCCTTGGTTTGCTCTTAACCCTTATACTGTGCTCGATGGTGAACTGTATAATCATGATCTAAGAGATGATTTCAATAAGATCATATCATTAGTCAGAAAATCTAAACCAACTGATCAGGATCGTCTAAATGCTGCTGAGTTGACACAATTTCATTGTTATGATATCATAGATGAGACCATGACATTCGAAGAGCGTAATAGATTCATTGTACAAAATGTACCTCGTAATCACTGCGTCCACCACGTTCCAACAAGAGCTGTGGCTACCGAATCTTTAGCTAAAATGATTCACGATCAAAACCTAGCTGAAGGTTACGAGGGTTCTATATTACGTACAAATGATAAGTATGCGTGCAAACGTTCTCATAACCTTAGAAAGTTTAAAGACTTTCACGATGCTGAAGCTACTTTAACCGGTTGGGTTGAAGGCAAAGGCAAACGTATCGGTACTATCGGCAAGTTTACAGCCGTCGACAGTGAAGGTAATGAGTTCGGTATGCCTGTTATGGATAAATTCAAGATACTACAAGCTAATTTCGAGACTATGAAAGACTGGGTTGGCCAAGAAGCTACATTCACGTACTTCGAGCGTACTAAAGCAAACAGCTATAGACACCCATTATTTAAAGCATTAAGAAATTATGAATAGATATGAGCAGGAAAAAGCTAATGACTTAAAACGTATAGCTGTAGCCTTGGAAAAACTAACAAAGTTATTAACAAAATTAATGAAAGACAACGCATGACAGATGAATTAAGAGATAGAATAAACCAATTTAATGAAATTAAATATGGTTCCGAAGACAATGAAACAAGAATTGTATTTGCAACCCTAAAACCTGTGGAAACTGTGACAACAGCCTCCAAAGTATAAGAGTAGTAGGCTAATGTCACACGAGAGAAACTTAAATATACTAAATCATAGACGAATAGTCTACAGAAGAGGTCCTATTGACGATATACCTACTATTGATACCAAACAATATCAGTTTTTTGAAGAAGGTACATATCAATGCTATACATTGTTCGCAAGTAAGGGCAAGATCACAACCTACAAGTCTCTTAAATGGCACTTGTTAGTCTTGTGGTACCTCAATCCTGATCTTGATCCCGAAGAGTTCATGGAAGTAGCTGAGATTATATCCATTAAAGAATATGGTTTCACTTCGTTCACGATACACATCGACCTACTAAGGAAGATGGTCTATGAGGTTAACATGCTTGATTTAGATGAACCACCAAAGAACAAACTGCGTAAGGTAATATTCAAACAATCATCCGGCCTAACCAAAGAAGAGAAACTAAGCATCGTAGGAGAACTAATAGGTAGAGCTAAGAAGTTTAGCAAAACTGATATCTACGATATCATGTTAACTCTACATCATGGTGGTTGGAAGATCACAATGCAGAAGTTAGCCAATGGATTAGACTGCACGACAAGAACAATACATAGAAATATGTGTAATGAACTAAAGAAAGAAAAAGATTACTTAAACAAACAATTATGAGACGACTAATATACGATATGTACTATAACAATGAGATCAGCGTTGAGATTGCAGAGAAACTGCTTGACAAATTAACCCAGATAAGAGATAAAAAAAGATCATACTAATGAAACACTATAATATACAAAACTATATAAGATATAAAGAAGATCTTAAATCAACCTTGGCTAGATTAGACAGCAAAATGGCCGAGGCTTGGATTTCAGGTGATACTTGGAATGAATACACTAGAGACGAGCTGATCATTAAGTTTATGCCTCTTGTGGAAAACTTAGCCCGTAAGTTTGCTACATCACAGCAAGCCTCAGGTGTTATGGCTATAACAGATATGATACAAGAAGGCCATGTAAACTTAATTAAAGCGGTTGATCGCATTGATTGGGAAAGAATAAACGAATCTGAAGATCAAGAGAAAACTTTAAAGTCTTTCTTAGCTAAACGGATTAAAGGCGGTATACGTAGGGAAATAGATAAAAACAGAGGCCAGATGAGATTACCGGAGCACGTAACAAATAGTATACGCAAGAACTTTGGTAAAGATAAAAAAGCCGTAGCAATGTTTTTTAACTCTATATTTTTAAGTATTGATGCTGGCAGTAGAGATGATGATGATTTGTTCTTGCAAATAGAGGACAAGTCAGAGCCTTACAACCAAGATTTTTTAAATATTTATTTGATGGGGCTTTTAAAAAGCCATTTAAATAAAAAAGAAATAGATGTGTTGAGGCTAAGCTATGGTCTTAACTGTGATAAGCACTCGGCAAAAGAAATTGCTAGAGAACTAGACATTGAAGGTAGCGGCGCTTACGTTAGAGTATCGCAGTTAAAAAAACAAGCGGTAGATAAGCTCATAGAAAATGTAGATCACTCACAAGTGCTTGACTATCTATAAGTTAAGTGAATAAAATGATTAAATTAATAAATTAACGTGTGATTATAGATATACACCAAAAGACCAAATATGAAAGAATTAACCCAAAAACTAGCAGTCATACAGACTAAGCTAAAAGCGAAAAAGTCTTCGTACAATTCGTTCGGCAAGTATCACTTCCGAAAATCAGAAGACATCCTAGAGGCTATAAAGCCTTTCTTAATCGAACACGGCGTTGCAGTTACGATAAATGAATCAATCATAACTAATGACCCTGTTCCAACAATACAGTCCACAGCTACAATATCAGATGGCGAAAATGCTATACACGCCACGGCTCTAGTCGGTGTAGACCTTAATCAAAAAGGTATGCAAACGGCTCAGCAATTCGGTGCAGCTTCTACGTACGGCAAGAAATATGCCTTAGGTAATCTATTGCTTATTGATGATACTGAAGACGCTGACGCAGGCGCTAAACCATCAGGCGCAATTGATAAGATCAAAGCAGCGGCTAAACCAGCAATCACGACAGATCAAATGAAGAAGGCTGAAGAATACGTAAGTGCTGGAGGAGAAATAAAAGCAATAGCAAGTAAGTACAAATTAACAGCAGTTCAAGAAAATAAATTAGTAAAACTAAAAATAAAAGATGAACAAAAAGGAGATACTACAAAGGCTTAAGATAGACGAAGACTACTACGGGGATTTCGGCAACCAATTTTTATCCAACTCACACGTTGGAAAGTTGCTGAATGACCCTTTAAACATCTTCAAGCCAAGCAAGCCATCGCCAGCTTTTCTAATAGGTGGGTATTTTCACACCTGCATATTAGAGCCAGATAAGATCAAGAAGTATAAGGTTGTTAAAGCAACAACCCGTAACTCTAAAGCTTACAAGGATATAGCAGGTGGAGAATTATGTATGCTTGAAAAAGATGTAGATATGGTCGAACTACTCAGAGATAAAGTAATGGACAATGATATATGCAGAGACCTTATACAACTAGGCAATGTAGAATATGAAGTTCCAATGATCAAAGAGATGTTCGGTCAAACCTGGAAAGGCAAGGCTGATATAGTTAATCATGATGAGAAACTAATTATCGATCTTAAAACAACCGCTGACATATCTAAGTTTCAATACTCAGCAAACAAATATAACTATGATTCACAAGCTTACATATACAGCAAGCTATTCGGGTATGAATTCTTGTTTATAGTTATAGATAAAACCACACATCAAATAGGTATGTTTGATTGTTCACCGAAGTTCTACGAACGAGGCGAAGATAAGGTACGTAAAGCAGCAGAAGCTTATGATCTGTTTTACAAGACCGAGGAATTTGATCCTAAACAGTATTTCATAAGCAAAACCCTATAAAAATATAATCATGGGAAGAACAAAATCAAAGGTCTGTACAATTTCAGGCAACAAGTATCCGGCTAACAGCAAGAACTTTTATGTTAATCACAATGCAGCGGACAGTCTACATCCTTATCATAAAGGCTTTGACAACTTTAGAAGAGCTACAAATGCAAGTGTAGAGCAAGTAAGAAAATTAGTTAGCTTAATAAATAATTAATATGGACGAGCTATCAGAAAGATACTTTAAACAAATAATGAAAATAATTAAAAATAAATAATATGGCAAGTATAATTAAAGCAAGTCTAAATCTAGACGCAATACCTAAGGATAAAATCTATGTAGGTAAAAAAGGTAAGTATTTGCCTATCACAATTACAATCAACGATGAGGTTGACCAATTCGGTAACCAAGGTCCAGTTGTTGTAGAACAATCTAAAGAAGAGAGAGACAGTAAAACACCAAAGACTTACTTAGGTAATGTTAAGGTTGTATGGTCTAACGGTACAAATGTTGAAGCTGCACCACGTGAAGGTCAAGCTCCTCCTGCTCAAACAGCTCCTCAGGTAGACGATCTACCATTTTAAGATGAGTAAAGAAGAGATCAATGGATTTCTGGTTGACAAGTTCAATCAGCATGGCCTAAAAGACGGTGCTTCGCAAGGGATATGTCCCTTGTGTTCACCTGATAGGAAACCTAAAAATACTAAAGCACAATGTGCTTCGTATGATTGGGAACGTGGTCTCGGTACCTGTCACAATTGCGATACAACATTTCAACTACATACTTATCAGCGTAAGGGCGCAAGTGAGAAAGTCTATATACGACCAATTACTCCTGAGCAGTTCGACGATGTAAGTACTAATGTAGAGACTTGGTTCGGTACAAGAGCAATTTCAAAGCAAACACTTCAGGATCTTCAAGTAACCGAAGGTCCTGAATTTATGCCACAGACAGGTAAGACTGAGAATGCTATCAAGTTTAATTATTTCATGGGTGATCAGTTGATCAACATTAAATATAGAGACGGTAGAAAAAACTTTAAGCTATTCAAAGGTGCAGAAAAAGTATTCTATAATATTAACAGTGTTGTAGGTTATGATTGGTGTGTTGTTGTTGAGGGCGAGATGGATGTACTAGCTTTACACGAAGCTGGTATCAAAAATGCAATATCAGTTCCTAACGGTGCTACGCTGAACACAAACAACCTAGACTACCTAGATAATTGCATAGACTACTTAGACGATAAGACTAAGATAATATTAGCTGTTGATGCTGATGCTGCTGGTCAAGCCCTAAGAGCTGAGTTTATACGTAGGCTCGGTGCTGAGGTTTGTTATCTAGTAGATTTTCACGGCTGGAAAGATGCTAATGAATTTTTAATAGAAAATGGTGCTGAAAACCTGAGAAATGCTATACACGACTCAAAACAAGTACCCTTAGAAGGTGTAACCACATTATATGATATACATGACGAAGTTAAAGAGTTTGTTACAAACGGTTTTAAACCAGGCTTTCAAGTCGGACTTAGCAATTTCGATAAGATCTTTAGTACTTACACTGGGCAGTTTATTACTGTTACTGGTATCCCTAGTTCTGGTAAGTCTGACTTTGTTGATCAAATGGTCGTTGGTTATAATAATATGTATGGTTGGAAGACTGCGTTTGCAAGTCCAGAAAATCAACCGACTTATCTCCACGCTCACAAACTAATGCGTAAGACTTGGCAAGATATGCCAACTCAAGCAGACATTGGCAGTGACAAATGGTTAGAAGTTACACAGAGGGTTAATGATAACTATTTCTTCATAGATATGGAGAGGTACACATTAGAGTCTGTATTAAAGAAAGGTGCCGAGCTTGTTAAACGAAAAGGTATTAAATGTCTAGTGATTGACCCTTACAATAAAGTAAGAGATACAAACGCTGTGTCAGATGATGTTAATCGTTACACGATGGATTACCTAGCAAAGATCGAAACCTTTGCTAAAAAATATGATGTGTTAGTATTTATAGTGGCTCATCCAACTAAAATGTATAAAGGAAATGATGGTAAGATTGAAGAACCTACGATGTATAACATCAAAGGTGGTGGAGAATGGTACGACGCATCATACCATGGACTTCTTGTTCACAGGAACTATGAGGAGAAGACTACTAAGGTTAAGGTGCTCAAGGTCAAGTTTCAAAACCTGGGCGAGAACGGAGCTGAAAGCCACTTTACTTGGGAACCACGTTCTGGCTCTTTCATTCCAAACGAACCAATAAAAGAAGAAGTCGGTGGCTTACCCTGGGAATAAAAAGCCTAAGGCTAAACAAGCCATATACCCGTACTCTAGGCTTGATATGAAAAGAGTTCAGTGGTGTCATGACAAAAAGATCTTCGTGTCTTGTGCTCAAAAGGGAAAAGGTAGTTATTACCTTTCAATAAGACTAGACGGCGGAGACTGGAAAGATGACCCGGCTGTATATGACTTCGAAACTGGACATCAAAAATTATACGAATACTACAAATACTATTATGATAAATACAATAAACAATAAAGTCTTTAGAAATGCTAACGAGGCATACGAATACTTACACGATCAGATACTACAGCGCGGTGTAACGTTCGGAGATACTAAAGCTCTGTTCAACGTAGGTTTCTACATAACAGATCCTAAAGATAGGAAAATAATAAACAAAGAACGTAAGTGGAATGAAGAATATGCCGAAGCTGAATGGGATTGGTATTTAACTGGTGATCCTAAAGTTTCTACATTAGGTGAAATATATGGTAAAGTACCTGAGATATGGAAACGTATGGCTGATGAAAAAGGTCAGGTTAATTCTAACTACGGTTATCAATGGGAACGCAACAGACAATTAGATAATGTAGTTGAGATGCTTAGCGAAAACCCAAACACAAGACAAGCTTGTATATCTATATATGATGGTAAAGAAATAGACAGACAAGCTTTTGATACGCCATGCACTTATGCTATACAGTTTACAATCGTTAATAACAGGCTAGATATGTGCATTACGATGCGTTCTAACGACCTTTGGTATGGTTTTTGTAATGATCAATATCAATTCTCTAAACTGCAAGAGATGGTCTCTGAGAGGCTAGAGATTGAGACTGGTGTATACTACCATTTTGCGCATAACATGCACTTATACAATAATAAAATATGATATACTATATCTACCACATCCCTGGTAAAAAAATAGGGGTTACAACCAACCTGAATAGCAGAGTTGAAGATCAACAAGGATATGAACCTGGAGAATACGAGGTACTAGGTAGATACACTGATATAGGAAGAGCTTCAGAGCGAGAACTGTACTACCAACGTCTATACGGATATCCAGTGGACATAGTTCCTTATGATAAGTTAAATTGTAATAAAAATAAATTAAATATGAAAGTAAACGTAACAGAACAAACAACAACATTTCCTTGCCCAGTTAACAAGCTGAAAGGAAGACTTATGGACAACAAAGGTTTAACATGGGACACAGAACACGGTGTATTCTTTATAAACGAATCGTCTATCAGCTGGATAATGGCTAACATAAAAACATCTATGTTTAACGATCAGAGATCATACGTGTACAACAAAGCATTTGCTAGGTTCTATGATAACCACGAACAAGCCTTTACAAGAGATAAAGTTGAAACGTTAACAGGTGGTTTATCACCAACAGGCGTACAAGAAAGATACTATGAATGCTGTGATGAGGAACACCCTTGTAACTGTGAGCCTCAGTTCTCTAGAAGACCTAAGCAAAAATCTCAGTTTGATTTAATTAGAGACTGGGCTGATGAAAGAGGTCTATATGAAAATGGTGATCCTAAAACTCAGGCCTTGAAATTAGTTGAAGAGGTTGGCGAGACTTGTCGAGCTATACTCAAGAATGACTTTGAAGAAGTTGTTGACGGTATTGGTGATTGCGTAGTTGTTTTAGTCAATCTAGCTGAGTTAATGAATGTGCCAATCGAAACGTGTATTGCGGCTGCTTACGAAGAGATCAAAGATAGAAAGGGTAAAATGGTTAATGGAACTTATAAAAAAGATTAATATGTCAAGTAGAGAAATATCAGATGCACGAAGTGGCATCTCAAGAAAGACTATAGCCTTTAGAGATCCTGTGGTTGAAAACGTTGTTGACAAGTTTGTTAAACGTTCTGATGTTGGCTATGAAAAGTATGGCAGAACATTAGACAACGAACGTAGAGGTAAACATAAAGACTTAGCTGGATATCTTAATGATATACAGGAAGAGTTAATGGATGCTGTGCTATACATACAAGCTGCACGCGAAGAGCTAGGTGATATTAAATCATTCGGTGGTTATTATGAAAAAAAAGTATAGTAGAAAGAAAGGTCCTGTCAGAGCTAAGAAAGTTAGCTTTGATGGGATTAACTTCGCCTCTGGTCTAGAGAAGTATATGTACGTGGCTTTACAACAAGCCAAGATTAAGTCCGAGTACGAAGGGCAAACATATGTACTTCAAGAAGCATTTACATTTGACACAGACTCTTACGAGAGGCAAGGTAACGGTAAGGGTGATATGATTAATCGAGGTCGTAAAAAGATCTTGAATATAAAATATACACCCGATTTTGTAAGTGACACATTTATCATAGAGTGCAAGGGAAGAGCTAATGAAAGTTTCCCTTTACGCTGGAAAATGTTCAAGAAACATGTAAAAGAGCACATTCCGCATGTAACTTTATATAAACCACAGAATCAGAAGGAATGCGATAGAGTAGTTGAATTAATAAATAAAAGAAAATAATATGAAAGATTGGGATTTAAGCTTTGGGTTTTACCCGGGTATATTAATAGGTTTTAGAACCTACAAAGAAAAGAAAAAAAGTAATCACGTTGCATACGTGCCTTTTGTGGATGTTTGCTTAACAGTCTACAATGCAAAGTGATCTAAATAAAAAAATACTTTCGGACATTACAGTCCACATGAAGTATGCTAAGTATGTGCCAGAGTTAAACAGAAGAGAGACGTGGAACGAACTAGTTACAAGAAACAAAGAGATGCACCAGAAGAGGTATCCAGAATTAGTGGATGAAATACAATTAAATTACCAATATGTTTATGAAAAGAAAGTTCTACCAAGTATGCGAAGTCTTCAGTTCAGCGGCAAGCCGATTGAGATCTCGCCGAATAGATTATACAATTGTAGCTACTTACCTATCGATCATGTTGATAGCTTTAGTGAGTGTATGTTCCTTTTGTTATCTGGTTGCGGTGTTGGCTACAGCGTTCAACAACATCATACAAACTTACTCCCTGGCGTAACAAAGCCATTTGACGCTAGAACACGTAGGTTTGTTATTGGTGATTCAATAGAAGGTTGGTCAGATGCAATCAAAGTCTTAGTTAAGTCTTATTTAGGCTCTAAGAGATCATCTAAGGTAAAGTTTGATTATTCTGATATTAGACCAAAGGGAGCAAGACTTGTGACCTCAGGAGGTAAAGCACCAGGGCCACAGCCTTTGAAAGAGTGCTTAGTAAAAATTAAAGGAATACTAGATGCGAAACAAGAAGGAAGTAAACTTACCACACTCGAGGTACATGATATTGTGTGCCATATTGCTGATGCCGTTTTGGCCGGTGGTATCCGCCGTGCTGCTCTCATATCTTTATTTTCAGCTTATGATGAAGAGATGATATCGTGTAAGTCTGGTAATTGGTGGGAAACAGATCCACAACGCGGAAGAGCTAACAACTCAGCCGTGCTTATCAGACATAAAATAACTAAAGAGTTTTTCTTAGATTTGTGGAAACGTATTGAATTATCCGGAGCTGGTGAGCCTGGTATATACTTTAATCATGACAAGGATTGGGGTACTAATCCGTGTTGTGAGATTGCGTTAAGGCCATATCAGTTCTGTAATCTGTGCGAAGTTAATGTAAGTGACGTCACGACCCAGGAAGATCTTAACGAACGTGTTAAGGCCGCATCTTTCATTGGTACACTTCAAGCGGGTTATACGGAATTCCACTATCTAAGAGAAGTATGGCAAGAGACTACGGAAAAAGACGCTTTGATAGGTATATCAATGACGGGTATAGCATCAAAAGCTGTGTTGTCAATGGATATGCCAAAAGCAGCAGATATAGTTAAGCGTGAAAATTCTAGAGTTGCAAAGCTTATAGGGATAAACAAGGCCGCGCGTACAACGTGTGTGAAGCCTGCAGGGACAACATCTCTTGTACTTGGAACATCATCTGGTATTCATGCATGGCACAATGAATTCTACATCCGTAGACTACGTGTAGGGAAAAATGAGCCTATATATAAGTATTTAAAGGAACACAACCATGACTTAGTTGTTGATGAATATTTTAGGCCTCATGATACCGCTGTAATTGAAATACCACAATCAGCACCTAAAGGATCTATAATGAGAACTGAATCTGCTTTTGATTGTCTTGAAAGAGTTAAACAAGTTGCTACTGAATGGGTTAAACCTGGTCACAGGAAAGGCTCTAACACACATAATGTGTCTGCAACAATAAGTCTAAGAAAAGATGAGTGGGATAAAGCTGGTGAGTGGATGTGGAGCAACCGAGACTGCTATAATGGTCTAGCTGTTCTGCCTTATGATGGTGGTTCATATACTCAAGCTCCATTTGAGGATATAACCGAAGCTGAGTTCAATAAGAGAGTCAAACTCTTAAACGATGTAGATTTATCTATGATTGTTGAATCAACTGACGAAACAGATCTATCAGGCGAATTGGCTTGCGCTGGTGGATCTTGCGAAGTAATATAAGCCATTAATTAAATTAAATCAAATGAATAAATTAAGTAACGAGTTCGACGAATTACAAAATGTAATTAACGATTGTCAAGGTGATGTAACTAAATTTGTAGAGGGTAATAACTCTGCGGGTACAAGAGTTAGAAAAGCTATGCAAACAATAAAAGGTATGGCTCAAACCATTAGGGTAGAAGTACAGGAGCAGAAGAACAAACAGTTTTAAATTAATAAAGGGAGCTTAACGGCTCCCTTTTTTTATATCTAATTGAATATAGTCTCAATGATTTTAGTCAAATTATATTCATTTGAATATAGTTATATGTTGTTGCTAGCTTCGTGTAGAGCTATAAATTCTAGCACTAATTCGTCACTCTCTAGGTTTATATCGTATATCATATTACTTTGTATTTAGTTTTACCCTCCTCCTTATATGCCTGTAAGCATCTGTTTCTATTTTGAACGCTATTAACATAGCTTATGTGAACCCAATTAGGATTACCATCGTCACCAAATTCCCATATCATTTGATCAAACTTTAGGTTATCTTTAATCCAATGATACATTTCAGCATTAGTCTTCTTACAACCTCCATCATCTATATCCATTGCTTGACCCTTACAGTGTTGAGATGTAGTTGATCCCCCAATAGCTTTGTTCAAGGCTTTACCTCTATAAAAACTATTGATTCTAATAGGTCCTCCAACCCACTCTCTTAACGGCTCAAACACTTCTTCAGCCAACTGCCTCATGTTTTCTAAATCAAATTGGTTTGGTGTGTTGTCTAAACCTCGGCGCGTAGCCGTGGTGCTATACACTCCTTCTTTATCGCTTATGTGTTTACTTATCATATTATCTTAGTGTTAAGGTTCCTGTTTTAGTAACTGGTGTTTTTCCTGTTGAGTCGACCATTGTAAATATTAGTGCGTAAGCACCTCTGCTATTAGCTACAGAAACCGAAACAGTGTGGCCTTCGGTTGCCGTTGGCATTGTAGTTACAAAACCAACCTTAGCAGTGTTAGCTGTGATTGCACTTGCCTGTCCAGATGTTATAGTGGTTTCAGACGTTGTTGCTGAATTACCGTTTATACTACCAACAATAGTGTTGCTGAAAGTCTTGGTTCCAGAAAAAGTTTGTGTTGTAGATAAATGTGCCGTGTCAGCGTCTAATTTGTTTGATGCAATAACATCGCCTGCCCACATAGCACTAGTTATATTTCCTGATATATCTGCGTTACCATCTATATCTAAAGTATCAGCTTGTAACTCACCAGTAATCTCAACACCCGCCGCAACTGTTGTTAGTTTCGAAGCATTGTTATGATAAAGAGTAACAGCTCCATTTTCTGAAGCGCTTAACATGTTTTCGCTATTCGCAGCGTTCATGACATTCAATGCACTAGTCCTGATCTTTAAATTACCAGAGCCAGATTCTTCTATATAACTATTACTACCGTCGTGGTATAGTTTTAAATCATCGCTATTTCCAAATGTTGCTACGCCATTATCTGGTAAGCCAAGATCTTTAAATAAATCTAGTTTACCATTTTGATCGTATGAGTGGACTGTTCTTCTACCTGAGGGGTAACCACCCCATATTTGCATTCCGTATATAGCAATGGTTCTATCAGAGTAATCAGCTCCAGAACCGCTATATGGCTTCCATGTTGGAGTAAACTCTATTCTTATTTTGTTATAATGACCAGTGGAGCTAGTATTTGTTTCATGCCAAGGTATAGTGCCAAAAGGCAAATATAAGTGTCCAGGCCAAGAGCTAACTGTTACATCTGATGATGTATGTTGGATCCAAGCATTATCACTACATCTTCTTTTATATACTTGTACTTTAGATTTATGACTTTGTGACGACCAATAAGCAATCATTGCATTAGCATATTGGTAATAACGAGCGACAAACTCTATCCTAAACGAGTTGTGCCCATTAGGAATATAACACGCAGAGTTGTTTGTTCTTAAAAATTTACGCTTCTGATCATCAGTTTTATCTACCTCAGCGTAATCACTCTCACTTGTACCGCTTGCTCTAGTAAAAAATGTAAGATCAGCTAAATCATCATACGCGTTAGCTAAAGTTGTTTGAGGTTTAAATTGATGTTCAAACAAAGCCATTTCAGTTACTGTTGGAGATCCTAAGTTATTCGTTGGAACACCCGTTGCGTTCTGAATGTATCTATTAGCATATAGGTTACTCGTCACATTAGCGTTACCCGTGAATGTTTTACCACCACTGATAGTTTGCGAGCCTGAAAGGTAAACACCGTTAGTAACCGAACCAGCATTACCTGATACAGAAGTTTGAACTACGTTAGTATTTTTAGCTGTATTAGCCGCTATAGCCGATGTCTGCTTGTCTGTACCGTGGTTAGCATCATTGTACTGTATGTCATCAATTGTAGCCCTAAGAGTTTGCAGCGCACTTACAATTGGGTCATCAGACAAGTCAGTATCATCTAATATATCTTTACCTTCTGATCTACCTGATTCTGCCATTTTATTGGCCATTGTTTTAATTACTTTTCTTGCCATATTACGCTGTTGTTCCTGTTAATACAAAATTAAATCTAGGCTTCTGCCCATTACCACCGTCTGTTTTACCAAATCCTACTACTATTAAATCTCCTGCGTCAACACTTGTACTACTGTCAATGTCTAACGTCATAAACCTACCGTTCGTAGTGTTTATAGTGCGAGCACCTAATTGGGTTAAGGTTAGATTAGAAGTGTTAACACCATTTGCTCTATTCATCTTGTATATCCTACATTGCATTTGACCGTTTGCAGCGTTCATTCTAACTTGAGCCTTGATTGACGCTCCTGATAAAGCCACTGGACATATTATGCCACAGTACTGGTCATTTTGATTTAGCACCGGTGCGTCTACATCAACAAATTGTGTTGCCCAATCTCGAGCATCATTCCAACCGTAGTTGTTACTCCCGATGTATACCTTATCGGTACCATCGGAGGCAAACTGAGCAGCTGTTCTATTTATCATACCGGAACTAGACCCTAGCACTATAGTCTGACCTATAATTCTTGATCCACCTTCCAGCTCCACATTACACTGTGTTTTTATAGACATTTATTAAATTTTCTGCACCAACGCGGAATAATCACCTGCTGTAGGGGCTGTATTAAAGTTTATCACAATAGTCGTTGTTGTTCTGGTTACACAAGTTTGAACCGTTTCTCCAGATCCATTAGCAACTCTTATCACCTGAACCATATAATTAAGGCTTTCACCCATAGCATGTGTTATGGTATAAGTTTTGTTTGAATTACTAACAGCGACTCTAGCAGTTGAGTTATTAAGAACAAACGCAGCTCTACCAGCTGCTGATGCGACTTTAGCGTCTACGTAAGTTTTATTAGCAGCATCAGTACCCGAACTTACCGTGTCAACACCAGTTATCCTACCAGTACCAGTTAAAGCAACTGTACCTGTAAACGTTTTAGCACCCGTGAATGTTTGTGTTTCACCTAAATGCGCCGTGTCAGCATCTAATCTAGCGGATACAACAGTTCCCGATGTAATATCATTACCATTCCACACGTGAGCATCTACATAGGTTTTGCTTGCCGCGTCAGTTGCCGCTGAGACTGTATCGATACCAGTTATTCTACCTGTTCCAGTTAAAGCAACCGTGTTAGTAAATGTCTTAGCTCCAGTAAATGTTTGAGTAGTTGTCAAGTGGGCTGTATCCGCGTCTAAGTTTGCGTTCGCAAGAACAGTACCAGAGAAGTTGGCATTATTTATCTTTACATCAGTTGGCAAAGTACCAGCTGCAATCTTAGCAACAGCAATAGCGTTGTCAGGTATCGTAAGTGCAGCAGCATGCAAAGTATCAACCTTTAAATCTTCATAGTTAGAACCAAGTTTCATTTCAAACTTAGGCCCTGTTGTGTTATATGTAAACGTAGCATCAGAACCATTTCCACCTTCTATAGTGAAACCCGCGCCATCAACAACGGCTCCTGTACTGTTGTTACTATCAAGTATAATGTTATGGTCTTCAAGGTTTAAGTTTGTTGAATTTACAGTGGTAGTATCTCCTTGTACTACTAAATTACCAGCTATAGTAACCTGAACATCGGTAGCATCACCAATTGTTACATTCTCCGTAAGCTCACTTAGCCTAGTTGTTAGCGTTGCAATACTAACATTTGCATCTGTATTTGTTACCTTAGCGGTGTTTGCCGCTACAGCATCAAATATTCCAGTTGACATAAGACCTGATACAGAGGTTGTTGCTACAGGGAACGTAGCATTATCACCATCAGAAGAGCTTAAAACCCTTGCTCCAGTTCCACTAGCTAAGGATAAGTCTGTAGAAACGTTTGTTATAGCTCCAGAAGCAGCTCCTAAATAACCCCATTGCGCGGCTGATATTGTAGTCGACCCAATATTTTCTAGTTGTGCTCCTTCCCCAGCGGTTATATTAGATATTTCAGTTACTTGAGAAGCTGCAATAGTTTTATTGCTTAAAGTTTGTGAACCAGATAATGTAGCGACAGTTGAATCAATGTTAACTGTAACCGTATCAGTATTACCAACCACCGTGTCTATTCCTGTACCACCTGCAACATCTAAAGTGTTACTATGCGCGATAGTTTGGTTGGTACCAGAGTCTCCTGTTAAAGTGAAAGTAGTTAATTGATTTGTGTTTGTGTCTGTAATAGCGCCGCTTGCAGCACCTAAGTAACCCCACTGTGCAGCGGATATTGTCGTGCTACCAATGTTCTCTAGCTGTGCACCTTCACCTGCTGTCAACGCTGATATTTCAGTTACCTGAGATGCAGCTATTGTTTTGTTTGTTAACGTTTGTGAACCAGAAAGTGTTGCAACAGTGGAATCAATTGCGATGTTATCAGCGTTAGCTGTTATACCGGTTGAACCAACAACATTTAAGGTTACAGCACCAGAACTAGCCGTGCCAGTCAGACCATTACCAGCGGTTACGCTAGTTATATCACCAGCCTGCATGTTCACCCAAGTGGGTGAATTTACATTAGTAGACGTATTAACGTATACCACGTTATCACCCGTGTCGTAGTAAACTTGACCTTCTTTTGCTGTAGATGGCCCTGTGCTAAGTGGGTGTATAACAGCTTTTATCAATGCATTACCGTTTAGGTCTAAGTCACATAAATTATTTATTGCCATTTTATTATTTTAGTTTAAATATGCTTTGCCAGAAAAAGCACTTGCTTGTCCTCCGGCAAAAAAAGTTATTGTTATTTTGTTTGTTGTGTTGTAAACCACGCTACCTATTACTATGCTGTCCCCCGAGTCTACTACTGTTACTGAAGGAAACCTACCTAAGTTATGGTCTATAACCCAAGTATTACTTGCCCCGTTTTGAGTGTAAATATATGTTATGCTACCTATAATAGGCTGCGTCATGACCTCTCTACCTATCCATTTCATATTAATTTATTATTACATCTACTAAAGCGGTTGGGTTACATTGAACAGTGGAGTCAGCGCTGCCACTAGAGAACACTGTACTCATTGTTACAGCCGTGTCGCTAACCAAAGCTGATATGGTTTTTGTTTCGGAATTAACAACTAGCTCATCACCAATAGACAGTTCTGATAAAAACACGGTGCTAGTTCCATCTGCTGGATTAGCACCATCTGGGTTTATGGAACCAGTAATGTCGAAACTATCCCCGTCTGTTAACTTAATAAACAAACCATACTCATTTACTTGACTTTTAAATTTCATACAATCATATATCAAGGTAGCGCCAATAGGTAATTCTACTCCTTTTAAGAGATAAAACTTACCCTCAAGCAACTTTTCAATATACAAGTCAACCTTGCACTTGCTAACCTTTTGCACATTAGTAAAGGATATGTTAGTTATTGCTTGAGACTTGTTACCCGTTGGATATACTAATTGCTTAACTAATTCACCAGAAATGTTATGATAACCGTACATTTACTATTCGTAAATTGCCATATATTCAATAACTGTCTCAGTTTGATCATTCATTGTCACCGTAATGTCATCTTGTACATCTGTACCTTGAGTTGTTACACTAACCGCTAAAGCTCCACTAGCATTTTCAGCCCAATCACCCGCTACGTTAGTTTGTACGCCAGGGTATTTAGCAGTGAATATACTTATAGCGGCGTTAGACCCGTGAGCAGTTACAACCCAGTTTCTATATTTTGTAGCCTGTATAACAGTCGCTATACCAGCTGCTGTCTGCGTGCTACCAACTGTAGCTGTTACGCCGTCAAAAATAGCTGTGTTGTTAGTAGCCCAACTACCAGAAGCTGTTAGTTCAAAAACCTCCTTTGCTCCGCGCACTGCGTTCCATGGAATAAACATCCAATCACCTCCATATAATCTACCTAATTTAATCTCAACGTCATTATCACCACTAGTTATACCTACTGTACCGTACTTCGCTGTAGAGGTTCCAGTGTTTTTAATGTAAACCTTGTTTGCTTTTAAAGCTGTAGCCTCTGTTTCGTCTACTAACAGTAGGTTCTGCTTAACATTAGATGCTATTCTTTTTTGTCTTAAACTCGTAGTGTCTGGAAGACCAGTAGCTGTTCCGGCTTTAGTAAGAGTTGCTGTGTTTGATATAGATAACGAGTTGTCCATTATGTCTGAGCTCGATAACGTTATACTTGCTGTTGTTGTTGCCATGTTTTTTTATTTATTTAATGTTATTACGATGCTGCATTCAATGTTTCTCCCTCGTGGAAAACCACCCATTCTATCACTTGTGCTGCTACAAAAGCTTGAACTTCTATATCTTGAGTATCTGCCGCTGCTTCCCAAGGCATGTACATCCAGTCACCTGCATATAACCTACCTATTACTTGTGCTCCTATTGTAACAACCACATAGTGATCGTCATTAGTAGCTTTGTTAGCGATATAAAATTTATTAGCTTTGTTTGCGTGAGCCGCCGTAGCGTCAAGAAGGTCAAAGTTTGTTGGAGAACCTAAAGGTATTTCATTTCTACCCATCTTCACCTGTGTTACACCTGTAGTTGTACCAGCATCATAAAGAGTTGCTGTTGATGACAACGATATAGGAGTGGATACTAAGTCAGGGCTAGATAGCGTGAATGTTGCTGTTGTTGTTGCCATGTTTTTACTTTTTTAATTAATTGTTTAGTTTTATTTTCTTTTCAACCGTTCCATCATCATATATGTAGAACAGTAGCTTGTTATTACCTTCTTTAGAAGGTCTACCTAGTAAGTCTGTTATTGCCACTAGTTTTTTGGTAGCAGCTCTTCTAGCTGGTATATCTCCGATGTATGTTCCATCGCAGTAGTTGTAGGTTAATTGACATACTTCATCCCACTCGTTATCGCAGCAATAGCTATCAACGCTAATAACCCAAGCGTAGCAAGGATCATTTAACCAATAAGGGATGCCAGGGCCAGTAGCACAGCCAGAAGCGTAAAGACAGTTATTGTCACTAACGTTGGCCTCAAGAAGATAGTTATAGGCATTAAGATCCATGCAACCCTCAATGATAGCGATACACGATTCGTTATCCGTGTTAGCCAACGAGTCATAGTTGAGAGCCAAGACCTCCATACAGCCGTATAAAAATTCAATGCAAGTAAAATCCTCTGTGTTCGACAAGGGATTGTAATTAAGCATAGAAGGGTCCGTACAACCGAATACATAAGGAGTACAGCTATTATTGTCAGCATTTGCTAGTGGATTATAGTTAAACATTGTAGAGTCAGTACACCCGTAAATATATGGTATGCAGGTTCCATCATTTGTGTTGGCTAGTGGGTTATAGTTGAATTGCGACGGGTTTATACATCCATATATAAACGGTATACAGCTATTGTCCCCCGTGTTAGCCATGGGATCATAATTAAAAGCCGAGGTATCAATACATCCATATATAATTCCAATGCAGCTACCATCATCTATGTTAGCTAGAGAATCATAGTTTATAGCTATTGAGCTCATGCATCCGTATATAACTGCTATACACGTGTCTGAAACATTAGCGTTAGGGTTGTAGTTGAAGGCTAAAGCCTGCATACACCCTTCGACTATCGCTATACAAGAGTTAGGAAGTTCCGTGTTCGCTGTGTCAACATAATTAAACGCCGTAGAATCCATACACCCTAAAACAACCAAGGTACTGCAGGAGCCATCGTCATAATCGTAGTTCGAGTTATACTCTAAGTATACTGGATTAGTACATCCTGGAGTATAATAACAACTAACATCATCCGTGTTAGCTAATGGGTCATAATTAATTGCATTAGGGAATGTACATCCATAAACCATCTCTATACATTCATTACCACAGTTTGTTATTACAGGATAAGTTAAACTTGGTGTAATGAAAGGAGGCATTACACTAATCAGAGTATCTCCATCTGGATTAATTAAAGTAAACCCACATTCTATAGTTGTTGCTTGTGCTAAAGGATCTATGTTAAATACAAAACCAATAGGATCAGGTGCAGTTATACCTACTTGATAAATATCAGTAAACCCACCAGTGTGAGTAAAAGTATACGTTGTATCAGGAGTAAATAATTCCAAAGTAGATCCAACCCAACCGTTACCCATAAGATCATGTAACACAAGAGTGAACTCACAAGTGTCTACTAAATCCATTGTGTTAGCTAAAGCATCAAAATTATACATAGTAACATCGGTACACCCATATACTTTTAACGTAACACAACTACCATCATCTACGTCAGCGTAGTAATCATATTCTAAATAGTCATAGTCTGTACAGCCTAATATAGGGGGACATGAGTCAGAAACAAAAGAATGTATAGTGTCAAAACCAAAAGCTGGATCCGTACCATACACCAACGTATCATTACATTGTTTTACAAAATAAGAACCATCAGAGCCTTGCCATGCAGAACCTTGTAAACCATCACCGTATACGTCGTACATATTAAAGAACAAAGATCCTTTAGGTATCTCTACTATTACATCTACCACGGAGTAAGGAGCAAGTGTGCCGTATCCTGATCCAGAAGCATGTATAACACCGTTTGAATCTTGTATGTCCCAAGAAGTCTCAGGTGTAAATTGATCTAAGTTAATTATAACGTTAGTGGGTACACCAGATTCTGGTGGTGCTGGCGGAGCACAAGGCCATATGTTAACCAATGTATCTAATGTAAAGAATGCCATTGTTAATGGGTCATAGTTCAGTATAGGACCTTGACAGTCATTCTGCATTTTAAACGAAGATGGGTTAGTTGACACCCATCCATCTCCATAAGTATCGTTAAGCGATAATAAATAAGAGCCACTATTAATGGCTATAGTCGTGTCTAAATATTCATAAGACACTGTAGGTTGAAAGAACATAGCTGTATCACCAGAGGCGTCTGAAACCATGAAAAAGTTAGATTCTGAAGGGCCGTAAAAATCAAACTGTACCTTAAAGTTAACCCATGAGTCTTGAGCGGATATACTTAGCGGTAATAATAATAGTATTAGTAGTTTTTTCATGTATTTAATTTGGTACGCATTTGTCTTTCCCATTTTCAGTACCAGCATAGCTGTAGCCTTCCCAGCAAGCTTTACCATCAGCACCTTGTTCTTTACCAGCTTTATTTTTCTTAGTCATCGGTGATTGGCCAGGGTAAGAATACCCACTCATTTTAAATGGACCACCTGGTTTGTGAGACACAACCTTGCTAGTCCCACTGTGCTCTGCGCCTGTGTGAACTTTACCGTCCATTTTGTGTGTTTTACCCTTGTACTCACCGTCTTCCGTATAATGCTTTACTCCTTTCATATTATGATTTTTTATGTTTTCTACAAAAAGAATTAGCCGCCGCAACACTACCAAAACCCCATTTTTTCAAAGCCAAAGCCTTACTAGTTGGCTCACCGTTCTTTTCTTTCATCGGGCCTTTCATACCACCAAACCTACAAGCAAAACTAACTCTTCTAGGGCTAGTGCCACTAGTTAGTTTACTGCCCATGGTTGGGTTTTCCTTTCTCATCTTAACGTTATTCTTGTTGTATGTTGATTCCTTTATTTTTAACGGACCAACTGACCTGTTGTCGTATGCCATTTTAAAAGTCGCTCATTAATAATTCATCTATAAAGTTCTGCATTTCTTTTCTTGTAGCCTTCATACTAAACGATATGTCAGCTTGATATCTTTTCATTTCCTCGCCATCTTTGTATATAACAACTGTTGGTACAACAACTATTTCATGCTTAGCTTGTAATTTAGGTGCGGCTGCTATGTCCACGTACACAATGTCGCAGTCTGTTAGCTTACCTATGTAGCTTACTTTGTTAGGATCATTCCAAGCCGCATTGAAGTGTGTAACCACTATTTGCGCAGACGCTTTTTGAGCGACACACACTAGGAATAAAACTAATATATATACGCCCAGTATCTTCCATGAAATATCTATATTCTTCATCACCTTAATTTATCAATTTTATCCTCCATGCGCCTGAGGTTAATCTTCATTTCATCTACAGCTTTCTCCGTGTTCTCTATAGATAGTCTAATGTTTCTATCTTTCATATCAAACTCCATGCGCGACACATCTTGCGGTGGTGGGACTGGTAGGGTTTTTGCTTCAGCTATATCTGCTTGTAACATAAACCACATGCTAATAACTGTTGCCATAGCGGCTCCAATACCTACTAGCGTCTTTATACTTACCTGAAAACCACTGTTCTCGTTTAATTCTTTAGCCATGTTAAAATATTACGTAGTTTACACCAAATTTAAAGTCGTACCATTCTCTGTTCCAGTACTTGTTGTATTTTCCTTCTGCAAACGCCCCTAGGTGCTTGTTGATTTTAACGCCAAGAATTACTCCACCTGAATAATCTAACCATTGTTTGCCTGCAAAATTATGATAATTGTATTTGCCTCCATCATCATAGTGATACGGCATTAGGTTACCCCAACCGTGACACCAGTAGTTTTTGCTATAGTGATAGAAGTCAAAACCCACCACAAACGATTGTAGCGTGCTGCTTTCCATTTCGTTTCTTTTTCTCTCTGAGTAATCGGCTAGCACTTGTGGTATTACAATAGCCTCCCAAACCTCTGCACTGTTAGCCACTATGTTACCCGCTGGATCGTAGTACATTTGATGCCACACATCAACATTGTAACCTTCTTCCAAAGCTAGGTAAGTGTAGTGTATATCTCCATTACTTAACAGCCAGTCGTCTAACGGGTTGTAACCGTAGGGTTCTGAGCGTCTTTGAACGGCTCCAGCGTTAACAGAGAACTTCCTGTTAAACTTATATCTATATCTTTCCGATGCTTCAAAGTACTTTATATCAGCAAAACCATCCTCTAAATACTCTCCTTTGATGGTATAGTGATCGCTAACGTACCTTATAAAATGGTGTTGATCAAGATACTCGTTGCCCTCCTGTCTCTTGAAATCCATTTCAAATAAGTATTCAACTCCTCTTAGCTTACCCACAGTGGCCGCGTCACTGTAATTCGTCTCGGTTCCGTCATAAAATGTATTTGCTTTATTTTCGTAACCGAATCTAGCTATTTTACGTAGTCCCATGGTGAGATTATAATCATAGGGAGTTGAAATTGTTTGTGTTGATAACCCGTTGTCTACAGAGAAAACCTCTACGTTTGACAAGGAGGTTCCACCGTTCACGGCAGCATAGAATGTAGAGAACTTAAATAGCTTCTTAACATCCTCTCTACCAAACGTTTGTGCTGTTACTATGTTAGACACTAGTAGCAGTAGTATTATTAATCTTTTCACCATACTTTTATTATCACTTATTTTGTGTATTTTTTACTTAATCGTGGTAGTAACAATAACCACTTGCAGCCGACGTTTTCATACCGCATCTTTTTCCATTGCTCTTTCTCTTTTTGCACTGGACTTTATCACCACTTTTACTTTGCTTAACCTTAACGTGAATAGTGCAATATGAACTACCTGGTTCTATCTTCGTTTTACATCTGTTACCGCTTTTACTTACAGCGGCACACAAAACTTTTTTCCCATCTTTTTTCTCCTGCTTTTGCTTTTGCTTATTAATAACCTCTTGATTAGCTTCTTTTTTAGACTTTTTTTCTTTCTTTTTATTTTTTTTAAGGTATTCTTTTGTAGCTTCAATGTCTGGATCTCTAATGCCAAGGTCCCAAGTGCTCCAACCTAATAATAAAGCAGTTCTTTCCCAAAAAGAATTACTATCGTCTAAAGCGTTATCTATGTTAAGCATTTTATTAGCCAGTCTTCCTAAGGGTATATTTGTCACACCTTCTACAACGTTACCAATACCAGACCAAATAGGGTTATCTAAAGTTAAGCCTCGCTCTGTAAACACGCCTTTGTTAAACTGCTCTGTTTGTATTGACGAATATATTTTACGTAACTTAGATCCTATTGGTGGTGAAAAACTAAGTAGTGATAATATAGTGTATGTGTGATCAGCATTCCAACCTTTGTCTTTTTGTTTGATGTATTCTCTTATAGCGTTTTTTGTAGTACTAATAGCTTTACCACCATAACCAATACCAGATAAGACAGAATCAATCATACCGTTCAGTATTCTATATTTCTTTTTATCAAATTCTTCCTCTTCGTCCTCACCAGTAGAAGCTAATAGTGCTGATTGTAGCGCTCCAAACAATATACTTTGAGCCACACCATAGTAAGCTATTTTTGACAAATGTGTTTTAGTGTCACCTCTACCATTGGCTAAATCTCTAGCAGCTTTATTCATTATACGAGCGTACTGCATAGGTGTATTCTGGAATGATAGTATCAATCTCCCAAGCGGAGAGGCTTGTTGTTGTGATATCATATCAGGTCTCGCTGACTGCTGAGACACCTCTGTTGTTTCTTGAAAATCTAAAAACGCTTGAGCCTCAGCCTGCTCTTGAGTCATACCTTCTTTTACTAAAGCTTTAACTTTGTTCCTGTAAAAAGTAGCACCACCAGAAGCAATGGCAAAACTATCCGCTAGTTGTGTCGGTAAAAAACCTTTCTTAAGCAACCAAGCTATAGCCGCTTTTGCTTTGTTTTCCGTACCGGCAACCGCAGCTGACAACTCAGCTTCATTAATACCTCTTTGATTACCAGATCTTCTTTGCTTTAAGTACGCAGAGTTAAAAATCATTGTAAAATCTCTCCAATATTGCGGTTGGTTAGCAAACGCTAGAGCTGCTTTAGCTGGATTATTAAAACTCCAGTTAATGTAATTCGTAGCAGATATAGTTTGAAGTATTGCAGATCGCATGTTAAAGAACATGATAGCACCAACTGAATTATTAACCCAGTTCATGTAGGTATTCATTATTCTACCTCCACCAGCAGGCCTATTTCTACCAGTCCTCATTCTATACAAAGAATCCTCTAGTGCCTCTCTAAAGTTAGCTCCATATATAGATTCTATTTTGTTCAAGTTCTCTTTTGAGAATATAATGTCAACATTTTCCTGCCACTCAGCAAGTAGATCAGCTCTAGCGTCTCCAATCGCACCATCGCTAAGCAAATCAGAAGTTATATTTTCAGCCAACCAATAATCTCCAGGAGCAGAATAACCTTGATCTTTTCTAGATATCAAACCAACCCCATCCGCGTAGTTTTTTAACTCAGGATTACCTTCAACATGCTCTATTAGAGTTTTTAAATCTTTTTTAGATAAACCAGGAACATCAAAACCAGCTTTGCTCCAAAGATAAACTCTAGCAGCTTGGTCATTCGTGAATGCTGATCCTTCTATTTTTTTGTTTATTATTTTTTTAACCTCAGGATATGCTTTTTGTAAATTTTTGTAATCGTTAGAAGCATTTTGTCTCGATGTGTTTAATTGATCTATGCCTCTAGCAAATGGATCTACTAATGCTTTTTTAAAGAAGGCAATATCAGCATCACCCTTTTTACCTTTGCCCACAAAATTGTATATCAATCCCATGAAATCTTGTGCTGACGGTGGTATTATGCCTTTGTACCTAGCTTTAGCACCTCTTATTTTAGCTTGAGCATCAGAGAACACTTTTTCCGACTTAACATCAGTTGTAACCTGTAGTATATCATTAAAAGTCTTGCTCATTCCCTTGCTAAACTTAACTTTAGCTTGTTGTACCTTACGTTTAACGTCAAACTGTTCTAATATGTTGTCAACAGCTTGAACATTTTGCAAGGCATCATCCGCGAAGTAAAAGTCATTATAGCCTTCACTAACCTTTTCAACCATCCAGAGCGCCTTAGCGTTAGCGGTTGAGTTAGCTAGTCCAGTGATATTTTTTAAAGGTATGTTCAAACCATTAGCTTGTAAGAAAGCAAATATAGCCGGAGCAGCCTCTGCTGGTCTAGCCGTTAACACAAACATATTCTCAGGACCAAACTTACCTTGCAATTTCATTGCCTTGTTAAATAGTGGTGCTGTTTTACCGTCTACAACTTTGTTAAACTCTGAGAAGTCCCATTCATAACCTAGCTCAGTCAACTCCTCATAAGTGCTAGCGTATTGCTCTGCGTTTAAAGTACCCTTAGTTCCATCAGGCTTTGTGTATCTAATTAATGAATTACTTGTTGCTAGTGTATCGTCAAAATCCAACACAGTGATACCTTTGCTACCTTTAACAGAAGACTTGCCATTTTTACCAGCCTTAGCCAAGATCTGTTGTTGTTTACTGTCTCTCATCATCTTTAAATGAGTAGAGCTATCAATAAGCTTTTGTAAACCAGCAACAGTACCAATGCTGTGTGGTGAGCTCATGTCGTCTAGCGTTGTGTTTGGTATTAAAGGTATTGCCCTCCAAGCGTATCTCTTGACGTCTCTTTTCACCTGCCACTTAGCACCACTCACGCCGTTCTTAAATATACTTCCGTTTTTAATCTCTGGAGCCTTGTTTCTTTTATCAGCGTCAGTAGCCGCAGACTTCTTTGTTGTTGACCCGACTCTCAAGCCTATAGTTCCATCGCCTTTGAATTCAGGTAAATTAAGAATGTTTTTGGTATCGTTAAAACCACCCATGTAAAACAAACCCCTACCCATCATCTGCATTACATTAACAGGGTAGCCTTTTTTCTTATTGTATATCTCTGATATAACATCTAGCTTTATAGGTATCTCAGCGTGCATGTGTCTGAAATACGTTTTGGTTTTGCCATTAAAAGTAACCTGGTTGTTTTTGTCGGTAAGTAATCTATGCGCCCATCCAGGTAGTTCCGATATATCGTCCCAAACGTAGCCTACCTTGCCGGTGTCAGGATTTTCTACTGTTAAAAGATAGTCTTTAGCAAGTTGTATACCGGGTTGAACGCCCTCTCCTAGTTCCTTTAGTATTTTATTACCAAACGTGTAGTCTTTTTTAATAATAAAATCTCCATTAGCATCTATAGCAAATGTGACGCTACTATACTGAGCGTTGCTCATTTTGGCTTCAATGTTGAATACCTCTCCGTATAGAGCTATAATAGCATCTGGTTTACCACCAACCTCTGTTGGCGCTCTCAACACGGCTTGAACAACATCTTTACCTAATCTTTTTTCCAGCTGAATAGTCATGTCTATTAAGCCTTTTTCATAAGCAGTGCCTCGCTCTCCTTCTTTGAATAATTTATGATAAGCTTTTTGAACGTAAAGTATATCGCCGATTCCCTCTAGTTTTTTACCACGCAAACTCCATATAAGATCTGCCGCCTTCGTTTCTTTTTTTAGTTCTAGTTGATCTACATACTTAGGTAACAACTTGCCGTCGCTAGAAAACACATTGCTAATATCTGTTTTAGTAACTAATTCAAGTATGAAATCAGCATCAGCCTTTGCTTTAGCCGAGTATTTGATTTGATCTTTGTAGTTGCCCTCAACTTCTTTTTTCTGTCTATTTAAAGTATTTGCAAAATTATCAAGCTCAGCCTTTATAACGGCATTCATATCCTTAGAGTTGTCAATGACAACATCATTTGCAACATCTACCGCGTATGCTTCTCCTATAAGTATTGCTAGCTTCTCTTGCCTTCCCCTCAACTTAGTGTTGTGTGACCTTGGATCTGCATCACTAGTGGTGTCAGTAAAAAATTTAGTAAACTTAGCTTTGTTTGTTACTAGCTCGTATATATTTTTCCTGAAGTTACTATCTTTTTTTAAAGCCTTATTGTCTGACTTCTTATTCTTTTTATCTTCCTTGCCTATAACGTTTAACTCAAACAGTGTGTTGTAGTTATTTTTTATAGTAGCCACATCTAAACTTTGAACAATGTGGGTGTAGTTGTCAGCTATAAACTTCTTATATTGATCACTTATAACTATAACCCCACCCTTAAAGCTAATGGTACCCATTTGAGCTTGTATAGCCAAACGTATATCTCCTTTAATTAACTTTTGAATTGCCTGCGTTAAGTTCTTCGGGTTACTTTCAATCAAAGCATCGACTTGAGCTCTAATATTTCCGTCTATAACACCAGGGTTATCGATGTTAATATCTGCTAGATTCTTTAGAACTCTAGCTTTTTGAACTCTAATGTTATCGTTTTTGTTAGTTTGATCGTTTTCAGTACCTTCATCAACCATTTTGTCAAACAGTGTTTTACCATCTTCCGTTACAGCATCACCACGTACTTCTTGTTTTCTCTTCTCTCCTTCCTTGTATAGTTTTTCCTTAGCAACTAAAGCAGCATAACCAATGTTACCTTTTTTACCACTACCACCATACATCCACTTAGAAAGCTCAGGTGTTTTAGCTGGGTCGTAGTTTATTAATCGTGTACCTAGGTTTTCTCTTTGTATTTGTTTTTGCTCGTTGGATATACCCTCTGCAAACACTCTATCAAAGCCGCCTTGTAATATACCCGTGTATATGGTTGAGAAAGGTGATCGCATACCGCCTTCTTGTAGTTCTGCTATACTCTTTGCACCGTTAGTGTAAGAATCTATGCGCTCGCTGATATCCATGCCTTCAAACTTAGGATCATCCAGGTTTACAGCTCTTGATGCCTTCACTAGATCACCAGCAAGATTACTTGTTTTGACTTTAGTAGCGCCTGTTGATAGAACAGCATTTTTAGATATAGTATTAGCTTTTATAGCTTTTATATCCGCAGCGTTAATTGTTCCTGCTTTTATTTTCTTAGCTATACCTATTAAAAATTTTATAGAATCGGTTTCACCTTTTAAATCGACAGGTTTACCACCTACCTCTTCAATACCCTTGTTCATTAACGTGGCAAAAAATCCAGCTTTTCCTGACTTTTTAATGTCAACCTTACCAGAAGCAACTTCTTCTAAAAACAACATAACAATTTCATCCGCATCAGTCTGTCTACCGTTTCTAAAGGAAACCCTTTTAAACGCGCTAGGGTTGTTTGTTTTTAAATGTTGCAGTATTTGCTCGGCTAATCCTTCAAATGCCTTAGGATCGCTAGAAATAGCTTTTATAAACACGGAGTGTCCAACCTCATGTGTTCTTGTCTCTAGCCTATCGTCAGCAGCCATAGTTTCAACAACTTGCATTGGTATCAGTACGGTGTTACCATCAGCATCCTTATCCGTCGTTGGTATGTTAGCGCCGTGTGAACCGTCCTTGATATTTTTTATTGCTTTTTTTCTATTGGCCTCGGTTATGTTTGTAAGCCCTTCAACATACTCAATGGCGTCTTCTTCTGTTTGCACGTTAACAACATCTGTTAAACCCGCTTTAGAATTTGCCTTGTGGTCAGCGTTGATTTTATCAACGTTATATAAAAACTTAGCTTTATCGTTTATTTGAATAGCTGTAGGATCTTTCTTGCCTTCGTTAAACAACTCGCTTTTAGCCTTTTTATTTAACTCGGTAACCCTGTCTGCGTTCCCTTCAATTCCTTTAAAAGCGGTCCACTCATCTCCAAATGCTTTTTTATCTTTAAAAGCCTCCATCTGACGACCAGTAGCATCAAACCTTGCTTGCACTGCTTTTAATTGGTCTCTTTTTTGTTTTTTTGTTAAGGTTTTGTTATTATCAATTTCTTGGGCTTCAAGCTTCAACGCTTCTTGCTGTTGTTCTAGATTAAAGTATATCTTAGTCACGTCAGAGCTAAGTCCTTGCACTTCCGTTTCAAGCTCCTTCATTTCAGCTACATTCTGGTCATACAGTTGAGCTATTATTTTCTCGTTGCTTTTTTTATCTTTGTTTAGATCTTTAATTGCTTTTTCCCTACCGTCCATACCGTACTCCTTCAGCTCAGCTATTTTACTGTCAATCTCTTGGTTTGTAAGGCCTAGTTTTTTCATTTTATTAACACGCTTTCTTACTTCAGCTTTTGAAGCGTGGTCGTTATACTTGTTTAAGTACGCACCTTTTATAAACGGAGCCGCAGATAAAGTGGTACCAAACATCAGCCCAGAGAACATAGCGTGTCCTAATCCTTGCGTCATGGGTTTTCCATCAATCCAATTCTGTGTTAACTGGGTCATTCCCTCACCTATAGGCTCGGACAAAGCACCATAAACAAATTTACCAGTGTTCTTTTTAAAATACTCTTTAGTGGTTCTGAACAATAATTGCTTTGCACCCGGAGTGTTTGCAAAACCTTTTCTTGCAGCCCTAAGCAAAGGTATTGTTGTTAGGCGTTCAAAAACTAATTCAGACGCACCAAATCCAACAGAGCTCCACCAAATGTCAGCGTTAGATTTTTGCCTTCCACCGGGACTGTCCCGCTCCATGTTTAAGTTAACGTAGTGATCACCAAAAGCTGACACACCAATTATACTAGTACCGACATATGGTATTGCCAGCGCGGCAAATATAGGTATTTGATTAGACACCTCTTGTGCGGCAAACTCACCAAAGTTACCAATAGAGCTAAACGCATCTTCAAACTCAACATCTTTACTATAGGAATCTCTAGTTTCTTGTAGCTTCCCTTTTATAGCGTGCGACTTTTGTATAAGTCTTTTTGTCGCAGCGTTCTCCCCTGTGATAAGCAAGGGTATACCAGTCTTAACATTAAGACCAATCTCAAATGCGCCCATGCTTGTTTCGACTAAAAACTCTTCCCAAGCATTGTAGTTTCTCCTGGATATATCTATAGCAGCAACATTATCGCTATAGCCAGCGGCTTGCTCTTGAATACTCTCTGAAAGCTCATTTATAGACGATATCTTAGCTGTCACACCTGGCTGTAGAGCTTGGTATTCTTTAATAATTTTTTCAGGAACTTTCTTTCCATTCTCTAACTCAGCGTAGCTCTCACCCTCTTGAAGTTCATATTCAAAGTTGGCATCGCTAAACTGCGAGTTAATTTCCTTATACCTAGCCATGTCAGCACCAGACTCCAGGTCTTCTCTTTTAAGATCATAAAGAGCCATGTCTTTCCTGAAATCAATGTCGAGTTCTCTAGCGGCTAAATTGTATTGTTCTTGAACTCCCTCTTTTTTGTTGACGTTCAGCATGTCATTTCTCTGAACAAAGTCATTGTAGTTCATTACACTTGTCAGCTTTTCTGCTTTGATTTCTTCAATGAGAAAACTTTTAGCTAGCGCTTGTACTTGATCTTTAGTTGGCTTGCTACCATCTTCTGACAACTGCTTTTGAGCTCGTTTTAATTCTTTTTCAAAAGCTATATCTTCGTATGTACCAGCATCTTTAAAGTCATTACCAAAGCTAAATATCTTTTTAGTTTCTTGAGTGAAAAGCTCCCCGCTCTCGAATTTTTCCTCTACCTCAGCTATATCCTCAGCCGCCAACTCATCTCTCTCAAGATTCATCTCGGTCAAAAGCTTTTTTCTACTAGCTTTTTTAGTAGCTTGGGAGTTTAATCCTTCTTGGGTAGTGTTTTCATTAATAAAGTTTGTTAGTATATCATAAGAGTGATTCCTAGCATCTTCTTTTGACATCATCAATTCACCAAGTTTCTTACGCATGCCTACCTCGTAATCTTTTTCCCCGTAAAGATTAGGTGCCATTAAACTACCACCTATATTCATATCAAAAGAAGCGGATTTTTTACCATCTTTAGTACTAACCGTTATGGCATCAAAACCACCACCACCATAACCACTAGCATCTGTGTCTACTTGAAATAGTTTTTCTTCAAATACAAAATCATCACCATACAACTCTCTTAATGTCTCAACGCCTTTTTCCTCTGTCTTGTTAAAAAAGTTTAAGTTGTTAGCACCTAACACATCACTTGGGGTTGATCCCGAGCCAGATAAGGCTGATCTTGGGTTTGGTTTAGTAGGTTTTACCTCCTCAACCTCTACCTCTTTAACTTCTTCAACTTTAGGTTTTTCAGCTACCACCTTTGCTTCTTTTATTTTATTAGCCTCTCGCTTTTTAATCTCAGCAAGCTGTTCTTTCGTGAACTGACCAGAGTCTATATGGCCTTGCATAATTCTATCTAATTCAGATTTAACTATAGTAGATTTCGCTTCTCTTATTCCAAATGAATTATCGTTCATATATTAAGCTTGATTGTTTTCCTTGTTGTTTTTAGCTATTAACCCGTCTGCTTTCCTAGCTTCAGATTCTGTCTGAAAGTCTGGATCAAAAGACTTTTTTAACCGATTAGCGTAGTGGCTGTGTAGTCTGTTGTCAAAGGCTGGGTTAAACGAATCCGGATGCAACATGTCATCAGTGATTTGTCCGGACTGTATAGCTTCGGCGTTCTCCTCAACGTAATCATTGAGAAAATACCTACCACCAATCTTGTCTGAAACAAAAGACTTCCAAGCGTCCTCATTTGATAGCATGGTATCCGTGTGCCAATCAACATCAAAATCTAGTGGTTGATCGCTAGAGTTGCTTTGTTTTTGAGCGTCCTGCTGCATCTTCATGAAGTTAGCTTCTTCAGTACCTTTTACCACCCAGTCCTGAGTAACATCTTCTATACGCTTGGCTACAACTTCACCACCTTCACCCACGATTGATAATACTGGGTTCAAGTCTTTGTCGAAACCTATATCCCCTTGTTCTGTAAAAAAAGCTCTGCTAAAACTCAAGTCAGTGTAGTTAGAAAATAATTTCTTACCACCAACTCCCCCGCCGTAGTTAACAGCAAACTCTTCTTTTATATTCTTAAGGTTGTCAAGCTGACTAGACATTTTCTTAATAGCGTCTTTAAAGTGACCAGCCATCTGCTTGTCTTTGTTTAACACTGCTTCGTCGTACTTCCTGACCAAACTGGAAACAAACTTATTAATAACCACTTGATTGTGCTTACCATGTATCTCAGAAGATTTAGAGTCATTACCATAAGGTATGTTTTCAAAATATTTTTTAACGTGCTTGTCTTCAGCCATATTATTTATTTTTTTCTACCATATCAACATCAAGCATACTATAGTAAACGCCATAGTAACCACTACTAGTAGTTGTCACCGCGTCACCTCTACCCATGCTTAACAAGTCTTGAGCCATTGTTCCCGACCAAACCTGATCGTCACCTCTGTAGTTGAATGTGTATATTGGTATTCCAGACTTTGAAATTCCAGTTTTGTTTATGTTTTCTTTTAATCGAATATCGGACATTGCGGCTCCTAAACCACTGGTAACAGCACCTGTAACGAACTGATCCATCTGCGCGTTCGCATTGTCTATTGCTTGGTCAGAGGCCATTTTTCTTTGCTGAGAGATATCTAGCATTTTACTCTGCTTGTCTAAATCAAACTGCTCTGTCATCCTATCACCTTCTCGTACTAGCATGTCTCTTTTTTGCTCTCCTTCTCTATCCATAGTTTGCAATCTACTAGATTCACCCATAGCTCTAGCTTGGTTGGCTTTTTCCTGCCTACCTATATCCGCCGCGGCTCCCTTTGCTTGTTGTGCTCCTTGGTTTGCTAGCACTTGAGCTAGACCAGCTACACCACTACCACCAGCAGCACCTTTTAAGTTTTGCATTATATTAGCAGCACTTTGTTGTGATTGTTCTTTAGCAAACTCTGCCGCCTTTAGATCTACAGTTTGGTCTTCATACACGTTCTCCATGTTGGCATAAGGATTTTTTACTCCAGCATAAGGGTTTTTCATTTTAGTGTCTTCCCAAGCGTCCATTTGGTTACCGAAGTCTTCGTTGGCCGCTCTTTGCTCTCTTCTTCTACCAGCACCGCCAAAAAGAGCGCTAAGAAACTTAGCTGGAGATGAATTTTTATTTGCCATAATTTAAGTTTTTGTTTTATATTAATATAGTCACAGTTTCAGCTACTCTTTTACTTACGCGCTAGTTAAGAATCTTTCTACGTCAAGATATATGATCTTACTAGTAGACAAATCGCCCTTCACAAAGTAGGAACCTGTTATTGTGATAACTTTTGCAGCGCCAACAAAATGTACCGTAGAACCTTGTTGAATTGCTCTTGGCTCTGCCAACCCCAACGTACCGCTACCAGAAGCTCCTGATTTTGAAGTAACCAAAACCTTACCGCCTTGAACTCCGGCTATCATAACACTAGTACCAGGTATTATTCCATCCATCTCGCTAACAATAACCTCATCATTTTTGACCTTACTGGTATCGCTAGTGACTGTTGTTGAAATTAAATTTCCAGGTAGTATTTCAGCTCGAACATCTTTAAAGAAAGCTAAAAATCCAGCTCCAAGGGAAGTTATAGCTTCCTCGCCATAACCATAAATAGGAACACTAGAATCATCCTTAAAAGCTTCGACCTGTTGGTTGTTAAACGTAACGATTCCAGCTTGTGCTATTATAGAACCAGCTTGGTTTAGTGTTGGTGGTCCGGTTGTTTCCACCGCTGGGATATATTGTTTTTTGTATTTTATTGTTTTTCTAACCTTTCCCCTTTGACTCGACACAGCGTCTACCTCCTTAACGTCGTACTGTCCCTCTACTATGTAATCCTTTATCTCGCTATTAGCAGTGACGTTGCTGCCTAAAGGATCTAGTATCATTCCCTGTGAAAGCCCAGCTACATTATTAATTGGCCACCTGTGGTATTTAGGCGCATCCACGTTAAGATCCTCACCGGGTATAACTACTGGTGATGACCCAATGGTAACTTCTTTTATAATAGCGAAGTCCCCAATCGCTGGTTGACGATTTATAGCTATAGACTTCCCAGTCCCAGCTTGTATGGTTATTTCGAAAGGTGAACCACCTTCGTAACTACCTATGTTAATAGACGTAATACTAGCTCCCGTTGTAGTGCCAGGTCTTGGTAATAAATTCTGCCACACGCCTCCAGAGCCACTTAACGATGGGGCTACGCAAGACAGCGTGAGTTGTTTTGTAACGTTTTGAAATATTATCTTTTCAACCATACGGTGGTTTAGTGCTCCACTAAGGTTTACGTTTAAAGAACCGTCTTTATTTCTAACCTCTTTACCAAGTCTTAACTTTGTACCATCTTCAGCAAATAATCTAACCGTAAACGTGTGTAGCTTAGTTGCTACTCCAGAGAAATCAATATAACCAATATAACCGTTTGGACCAACGTTTAATCTTTCTGATCTACTGCTTCTTGCAACCCAACTATCGCTGTAAAAGTCATAATGATTTCCATCAGCATCACTAACCTCTACGGTGAAATATGCTTCGCTATTACCACTTACAACGTAACCTCTTCTAGCACCACCTGAGGGTATGTCAGACGTGTCTATAGATAACCCCTGTATAAGAAATTCTTTGTCTTGTTTTTTATCAAGTGTTTTCTTAGTCTCGTTTTTATACATGTCAGCGTTAGACATCAGTGAGCCGTCGGGCATAAAGTGAAAACCACGTGGAGCAACTTTAGTTCCATCACCACCAACTCTTGGAGAACCTAGAAGAATATCCCAATCACAGCAATCAGTATTGTTTGGGTCAGGAAAACCTGTTCCAACGTCGCAGCCTGGATAACCTTGAGAGTAATTCATAGCATACCAACCGTAGTATGGTAAATTGGGATTACTTTGATATTCTTGAGCGCAACCATAAGCCCATTTTATAGGCTTTTCGTCCGCTTGCAAAGGGGCATTGTAACCTGGACCAAGTTTAGCTGTAACACCACCAGTTGCACCGGTACCAGTAGGCGTGTCACACTCACAACAATCTATGTTGTTAATTTGTGGGAAACCAAAAGCGTTTGGGCAACCATCATTTGTAACGTGGTAGAACAGTGGGTTGTTATATGGAAAAGCAGTTAAACCATAGAAAGGTTTGTGGTAACAACCGTAGTCCGATGAGTTAATGTCATTGCAAGTTTCCTGAGCACAACCTATTTTTTTAGGTGAGTTAACGTATGGTAAGATTGGCTCGCGTATTTCTTTTTTAGTTGTATACCCTGGCCCAACTTTACCCATGCCGCCTGTTATGATATCCCACATACAACAGTCTGTGTTATTGAGGCTCGGTTGCCCGTTACCACCATCGCACCCATCTGCTAGTGGATCGTAGTTGTAAGCATACCACCCAAAATAAGGCAGGCTGGCGTCGCCTTGATACTCCTGGGCACATCCAAATCTTGTTTTACCTAATGGCTGATCAGCTGGGGCTAGCGGTCTTTGCATTCCAGGCCCTAATTTAGGTAGGCCAACCACAGTGTCCCAATTACAACAACTTGTATTTGTTACCATAGCCACTCCACTACCGTTGTTACAACCAGGGTTTGAAGCTAGGTAATTAGTTGCTGTCCAACCAAAGTAAACTTGATTAGGGTCAGTTTGATACTGACGAGCACAACCAAACTCATTTTTTGATTTTGGTCTTGAAATACGTTTTCCTCCTGGAGATCTATAAGCCATTTATTTTATTTTTATTTACTACTTTCTGAAACCTCTGAGCCAACTGAGTATAATTCTACCGGTCCTTTTGAACTGTTCACAAAGTTTGCGCTCAAGTAGTAACCTTTTAAACCAGATTTATTCACAACTTGATCTTTCGCAAACATTATATAGTCACCAGGAAGGGGTGGATCATACACGTTGTTTATATCGTCATACTCAACTGTAATGGTGTTACCGTCAATTTCAACAACAGCACCAAATAATCGCTTTGGCGCATTGGAAAAATCAAACCCACCAGCAGTGCTGTAAATGGGGATATAGAATATCAAGTCCCCAACTTGAACAGAAATATTTATGTTAGTAAAGCTTATATCTAAGTGCTGCATTTTTCTAGGTTTTAGTTTTTAATAAGTAAACGGTCCTTGCCATAAGTTATCTGCCATACCAACACTGTAATTTGAGCCGTTTGGATTATTTACGGTGCAAATAACTCCGAACTGAAATTCATAAGCAACGCCTTGTTTTATTGCAGGGTTGAAAATTTGCATTCCAGTGTTGTTCCACGCTGAATAAGTCTTTGTGAATGCTTGGCCAGTTGCAGGTGGGTTAGATAGGTCTATTTGAAGGTAAGGAACGTCAAATCCACCAACTCCTACCTCTTTAACTTTTAGGTGAATTTCATACCAATTTAGTCCAGTAGCTTGATTAACAACACTAAAGTCAAAACCTGAAGGGAAACTTGTTGTAATACTTATACCGAGGTATGTAACGCCGTTCACAACTCTTGTGCCTCCAGTTGTTGAGATGTTTACTCCTAAACCAATCAGTGGATCAGTGGTTATTGGAGATGGAAGCAAAGAACAATACTCACAAGTAGCAAGGCAGTTGGTGTTAGTGAAACCAGACCAGTTAAGAGCAAGATTGTCACCACATCCACCACAACAATTTCCACCAGTACCATTGGTTACTCCATTATCATCGACACAAGGAATATTGTAGTTGGCATCGTAGTTGCAATCACTAGCAGTCATACAGCCTGTGTATTCACAAGAGCCGTCATCGCTATTAGCAGCTGGATCCCAATTTTCCGCAGCAAATCCATTGAATGGACTGTTAGAAGTTTGATAAAGAGAGTTGTAGCAAGGGTGGTAGCTCGAGTAAGTTATACTACCATCAGTACAATAACCATCATCAGTACAACCAGTCACAGCAGTAACACACGAACCATCATCTGTGTTCACTATCAATCCATTAGCTGGATCTATTCCACCAACTATAGGTCCATTGACACCAGTACATGGTACTTGAGAGTTAGGGTTATTAGTTCCAGTGTTGTTCGGACCACACATGTAGTTGATCGCTAGTGGATCACTTAAACACCCAACAACAGGTGTAGGTGGTGGTGTTAACGTTGTTATCTGTACTTGAGAAACCGTGTTTGAGTTTACAAAGTTGCTAGTAAGTATTGTGTTTGCCGGAACAGCGTCTACAGGATTGTTAGAGCAGAAAGTATCAACTGCAACACTGTATTCTGTATTTGGTGCTATTCCCGGCGCTCCCAATAGTATTCCATCAGCAAACTGACCTAATGAAACAGTTATAGTAAAAGTACCATCACCATTGTCCGTTATAGCTGGATAGTTAGCATTGCTAACATTAAAGTCATATGGATTGTACGAAAAGCTTCCACCACCAGGGTTTGTTTGTAGCCCTATAGTATAAGGTGGTACCTCACTTGATTTACCCCATTGGATTTGAATATTATTTATACCACTATCACCTGGGCTCAATGGTCCTGGAGGTAGTATGTTTATACCAGCGGGTATTGACCAAGTTATGTCGAAAGAATCTAACTGAGGATTGTCAACGACCAACGTGCTTTGTAAGTCAGGGCAGTATAAACACGCGTCAAAGCTTCCGAGCGGGTCCTGCAAGTCAGCATAGTCATAGTTAAACGCCGTTGTATCTCCACAGTAAACACAATTTGCTAGCGACTGAACTGTAGCGGTAGGATCGTAATTAATCGCAGGATAAGGCGGATATATACTATTATTTAATTGACCATCATCCATACAACCATCATAACTACAAGTGCCATTATCCACAGTAGGACAAGGCGGTACGTATGTAATAGGTGTAAGAGACTGTGATCCAAGCCAAGAATTTATATCGTCTAGGTAACTGTTACTTGCACTTGGCCCAGGGTAAGGCTGCACTAAAGTAACGCTAAATGGATAGTTGTTATAAGGAGTGTAATTTGCCCAACAAGCCGTACTTGTGCGTAGCAGAGGGTCTCCGTTTGTTGTTAAAGCCAATAAACCTGCTGGTAGAGGAGCTCCAGCGTTATCAGCTCCTGACGACTCCGGGCAACCAGTGTAGTCACATGATCCATCATCTATATTAGCTGAAGAGTTATAGTTTTGCACGTTTCCATTGTAAGTGTCCATGCACCCAGGTATAAACGGTATGCAATTGCCATCATCACAAGTAGCCGATGCGTCATAGTTAAACATTGTAGAATCTGTACAACCATATATACAGTAAATACAAGAACCATCATCTGTATTGGCGATAGAATCAAAGTTCATAGCCCCAGTACACCCAAGTCCACAACCGTTTAATGTCATTAAGCCAGAGGTTGGGCCATCCGTACATCCCATCCAGATACAAGAACCATCATCTGTATTCACGTTTGCGTTATAATTAAACGCGCCAGGAGTTGTACAACCATATACGAATGGAGCACAGTCGTCTGGATCGTTTGGAAAATCAGCCAAAGAATTATAATTAAAGGCAAGTGGATCCATACAGCCAAATATAGCTGATTGAATAGGTGCCGCTAAACTGAAACCAATACCTTGATGAGCAAAATCACCACTATCATAGTTTTCAGCAAGATACGAGGTTACATTTAGTTGTTCGCCTTGCATGTAGTTAAACCACTTTCCTTCTTTATTTATAAATTCAGCCATACTACCAGTATCTTGATCTGTTGTTATGTTATCAACAAACCAGCCATCTGAACTCGCGAGGTTGTGAAACACACCATCGTTTAGTAAACCACCTACATTAGGGTCAAATACTTGAGACACTTTAGATTGAGTACCTTCGTAATTTAATGTTTTAAACGATTTTATAGCCGCCGGAAACTCGTTGAAAATAACCTCAAAAGAAGATTTTTCAAATACGTTATAGAAAGTGTTGTGCGAGATCGTGAGAGGATCCGCGTGGTGATGCCAAGCTAAACCGTTATTTATAGTGTAATACTCATTAGCGCAACTCAGAGCGTTTTCTGGCGTAAATGACTTAAAACTAACCCACCCTTTTGTGTCCTCCCTGTATGAAACCGTAGTTTGTGAAATTTGATTTTCAGCTACAACCGTACCAGGGAACTGAAGAGTTACATTGTATTCTTCTTTTTTATCATCATAACTACCGTATATAGAGCTAGTCTTGCTTAGGTGGTCTCTAAACCAATCTTTCATACCATAGGATGAAATTGGTGTTAACCCATCTTTAGACAACCTCATAACTGCTCCCCTAACTTTATCTGTGAAATACACTCGGTAAGACTCAGACGCGAATGACTCTGGGTTTTTAGATATGCCATAGTCACCAGCGTAAGGTATAGCCTGCCCTAGTACCTTGTTAGAAGCTGTTAGGTTAGCGTTTCCGTCAGCATTGAACACAGCGTCTTTATCTGCTAGTATTTTTAAAATTCTATCTTCACAAAGCGTGATCAAATCACCATCAGCCGAAGATCTTGAGTGTAACTTTTGTATGCTACCGTATATAGGGTTTACATCTTTAGTGATCTTTTCCGCAGCAATAAATTGATTAGTATCGTTAATACCACTAACAGAGTTGTATATTCCAGAATATATTAATCCATATTTTTTACGTTCCTCGTCATACTCTTCTAATGTTGTAGAAACAACAACACCGTTACTTATATACGGTTGGTTGTAATTGTCTCTAATCCTGTTAGATTCAACACCGTTACCCCAGGAGTAACAGTTGTGCCAATTTAATCTAACATTAGAAGTAAGTATGTTAGTGCTAAGAATCAAATGATCAGCAATTGGATAAGAGCTATTTTCGTACAAAAAGCCTTCAATTCCATAACCCATAATAGTGCCGTCAGGCATTGTAGCTTGCAACACGTCCCCAACCATCATACCTACAGATGAACTTGAGGCGTCTGTCATGAAGGGATCTGAAACCTCAACAACGTTATCATAATTGTTCACCACGGATTGGTCGCTTGTAAACCAAGCTCCTTGAGCTGAAAGAAGGGTTCCAATAGGCAAAGCGGTGCGTATAGTAGTGTCGTTTAGAGCGACTGGTATAGGCGAACTTGCTGCGTAGTAAATATCTATATCAACATCATCTTTTGGCTCCGTCTCCCACACCGCTGGGTCTGGTGGTAAGAACTCGCCCTCAACAAACTCTAGTGGCTCTTGAAATTTAAAAGTATAACCTACAGCTCCAATGTGCTTCCCATACACGTTGGGCGTAGAATTTATTGAGTCAGCAGCATCTTGAGACATGCCATTCATACAGGCTTGTTGTAATTCAAGAGCGTCACCAACGTTAAAAGACGTTGGGAAATCAGAAGGTGCTAGCATCGAGTGGTAGCCAGTTATATAAGCTCTATTTCCATCGATATTTCTTATTAACAAATTGCTATTAGTAATAGAAACATTTCCAACTTTTGTTATGATAAAATGCTGATGAGTTATATCGTAAGGTACAGCGTTATTAACACAGTAACCCCTAGTGTTGTCTATGTTAACCCAAGCATCAGAATAACCATTCCAAGTGCTTAAGAAGTTACTAGACCCACTATCTATTTTTATTTTCAATCCAGCCAAGTAAGTGACCGGATTATCAGTTGTACCCATATTGACACCACCTGGTATAGGCCCGTGATTTGTCTGGTCTGATAATGCGGTTGGATTCCAAGCGATAGCTTGACTTCCCGTGTCGTCAATAGTATTAAACCTAAAGGTTTTAGAGAAATTAGCTGGTCGTAATTCGTTTTCTGCAGTATTATAGTTGCTATCATTTACCGTACCATAACCTCCCCAACCAGCGTCGGAGTCACTGGTAGACCAAGTCCTAGTGCTAGTGCCATGCGCAGGGTTTCGTGTTCTTCGGAATGGATCAATGTCACCCACTATCTCTGTTATTATATTAGTAGGGTCTTCAGCCCATCTAAACCTCTTACCTTGAAATATCAAATCAGCAAACGCGTGTTGATTGTCATGATAGTCATTTGGCGCTGAACCACTCGTGATACCAGGAAGACTTTGTATATTAAAAAAACCGGGTACAGTATGCTCGGGTACAGAGCCACTAGCACCACCCAAAGAGTTATCGTACCATTTTTGCATCTCAAATGTTAACGTGCCATTATTGCTAAAGATTGGCTCACCTTCCCAAGTTGTAGCGTATTTTACTCCATCCGCGCTTCTAGTTGCGTTAGGGTTGTCGTGTTGCCAACTCATTTGTGGGGACTGTGGGGACCAAACACCAGTAGCCGAAGGATGTGCTATTATACCACCCATTGCCAACTCATATCTACCGTAATTAGTAATACCTCCACCGTGACTACCAGCTGGTTTAACCGTCCAACCAGCTCCCGATGGTGATTGGTAAAAATCGTCATTGGATCTATTAGCATAAAACTGTGAACCGTCTATATACCAAGTGCCATTAACGTCCCATTTATAACCGCCCATGCAATTACCGCTTAATGCTAAACCGGAGCCTATGCAATCAGTACCTGTATAATGATAGCCTGCCAACTTGTTTAATGTGTAAAAATTATTCCCAACCCATGAACCTGATGAATTGTACCAACCCCCACCAGTTGAGGTATCAACGTAGTTTCCAGACCAAGGGTTACCATCAGGAACTTCTTGAGTAGTAGATGGGTGACCTTGTATAGGACCAACTGACGAGTATAAAGCTGTGTGTGCTGCGTTTCGCATGAGCATTGGCTGAAAGTAAGCCATGTATCTAGCCAATCTAGTTTCATCACCAGTTTCAGGGTGATTATACGAGTTAAAACTATATCCACCCCACATAGATCTTAAAGGAGCCATTTTAGCCATGTAAGCAGCATTTGTGCCTAAATAAAAAACGTCTCTCACTTGAGTGTCTATATATTCAACGTTTCCGTCTTGTACTATCTTTATAGCCGCGTCAAAAACGTGGTCAATTAGTATTTTAACAAAAAACCTACCGTCAAATTGAGGTTTGTTTTCTACTTGGTATTTATAAATCCTAACTTGTATGTTATCTATAATATTATCTGCGGCAGTTGGATTACTAGGAGTATTACATGTGAAGTTTATATCAGTGCCAAATCCTTTATCAGCTATTTTAACAAAAAAGTTATCTGCTTCATCTTGTGCTGAATCCCAATCAGCAGTTAGCTCTGCTATTCTATACCTTGAAGATGTTTCGCCAGTTTGGCTATTGTGAAAATCAACATATAGTTCAGCAGGACCATTAGCCTTATCCAAGACCTTGTCTAAGTTTCTACCAGTGCTTCCTGAAAACACATTCCAATTCATAGTAAAGGTATTACTACCTTGAGCAGGGGAACCTTCCATTGTGGTTAATGAAAACAGCGGTTCGGTATTTGTTATCAGTGTTCCACTTCCATCATCCATTTTTTCCTTGTGTTTAGCGTCGGATATTAAAATCTTAGCGGTCTTTATGAAGTCTGGAGCCTCGTTTTCAATAGCCAATACTTTATACCTAGCCTTGTCCTTAACTAAAACCGATGAGCTAACGCCTTTTTTTAATATTAAAAAAGTGTCTATATCTATCTTATTCCTATCAGAAGAAGCGAATGCCAACCAAACGTTACCGTCCTCAGCATCGTAATACCTGTCCATAGCCATGTTATAGTACTCATTAGAAGTTTGTTTTATGTAAAACTTAAAATGAGTCATGTGTTGCGGTACTTTTGTCACGCCTCGTAAACCAACTTTTAACCTACTGTTATTCACGGAGCTCGACTTAGGAACTTTAAAAGAACCATTAGGATTTGTTAATACGGGTGTTTCTCTACCAAATTTATCTAAAAAAGTAACACCTAGTTGGTATTCTCTTAGTGTTTTTATGGATCTAATATCGTTAAGCTCATGAGAAACTAATGAGTGTTTAAAGCTAGGGGTAGCATTAACTTTATCCTTAGTGTTAGTATACAAGCTGTAATTTTGCAGGTAGTTACCATAGATAATCCTGTTGCCACTAACCTCTTGAGCTAGGGCTTTTCTAGGGACGTTATCCCAAGATCTTAACAGTTGATTTGACGGAAGTGCTGCTGATATGTTTTCCTCTGTAATAGTGTACTTGTTTTGGTCCCAGCTGCTAACGTAGTCAAGTATCGCTGAGTCCCATATAGTCTTGTCATCTTTAGGCCTAACTGATTCTATTAAGTACACTGTTGGTGAAGAATCATCTTTATATAGTAAGTCAATTCTAGTTACATCTAAAGGGATGTCTTGTGTTATGAAGTTTTGTATATCTATAGACGCTGCTGCGTTTGTCATACCTAGGTTGTAGCCTTGGTTAGGCTCAAACGTATAACCGCCGGGTGAAAACCCAATTTCTGAAAAAGGTGAAAAAGTAGAGAGTTCACCATCTTCATATTGATAACGATACGCAAACCTAGGGAACTTAAACTCAAATATTTTTTCGCTTTTATCAAAGAGATCAATAACGTAGTTCAACGTACCACCATTTACAGCCGAGTCAGCCACAAGCGGTGTTGATTGAATTGCCACTATTTCTAACTTCATACCTATTACCCCACCAATATCCGACGTAGTAGGCGTGGTTATTCCAAAATTATTTCTTGACCAAGGTATTATTTTTGCTTTTATAACCCAGTTAACACCTAGCGGAAGTGATGGTTGTGTTGTTCCGTCAATATCACTACAATGCTTTATCACGACATCATAGTTAATATTATCATTCCATTCAAGTGGATAACCAGATCCACTCAAGGTATTGTTAAAACCATAACTCGATGGGTTGTTGAAAGGATACAAACCATCTACTCTTTCTTCTAACTTAATCCTGAAAGTATCTCCAACACCTAGTCCTGAAAAGTTATCTCTTGTGGATTGAGTTCCATTGTTATTAAGAAACGAACTATCAAGTGCAGATCCTGGCTCTTGGGTGTAAAAAATACCACTGTAGTTGAGGTCAGGCTCTCTACCGCTTTTAACCGTTATTGTAGGTGGAGACGTTGGCGCCTTTTTTATAACAGTAACGTGCTCTTCTCTAATGTCGATACCCGAAGAAAAAGTGATGTCTTCTGCTTTGTTTATAAGTCTAGTGTGATTATGTGCTGATGGAATCGTTCCTTCTATTGATCTTGGTATGTTTATTTTTTTTGGCTCTGAAGAATTGTCTGTCCAAAATAACATGTCATCAACTATGTTTATACCTGTTATAAGGTTTTCGTCAGAGAACTTTAAAACACTATGGTCAAAATGTAAGTGTGTTACCAGGCTACTTGCTGGCAAACCGTCGCTAGGTGAAAAAGCAATATCGTCAATAACTTGTCCAGTTACAGCATTGTACCAAGCAACTCCAACAGGCCTGTTACAGGTTATAACATGATGCTCTTTGGCTTCTCCACTGTGGTTCACCCAGTTAGTTATTAGGGTTTTACTTGTCACGTAGGTGTCTTCCTTAAAGAAATTTTGATATGGCTCATAGCCAAGGTATTCCGACCAAGGGTTAAACCCTATACCCTGAACACTGTCGCCAACTTTAACGTCAGCAGCATCATAGATATTTAGTTGAAACTTAGTGTTTACACCGGGATTAGGTCCACTCCAACTACCGTATCCCATTCCATTGTTTCTAAAACCATACATCGCGTAACCACCTAAAACAGTATTACTAAAAGCATTACAAGCGGCGCTTGGGGTGCAAGTAGCTGTATTACCCACTGAGTCCGTACCAGAAGCAAGTAAACTCTCGGCAGTTTCAGATTGAGAATCACCACCCGGCCTCCATATATTTACTATTAAACCAGCATCGTCTAAAAAAACAGTTTCTATCTTGTAGTCGTATTCTTCATCAGGATTATGTAGCTCTGTAAGCCTATGTATTGTGTTTGTTCTTTTGACAGTGTACTCTTCAGAATCAAAAAACAAACTAGATTCGCCATTAAGACCATCTAGTGGGGGTGACCAGTAACTAGCGCTCCAAGGATTTCCTTGGCCTTGCTGGTTAACACCTCCCATAACAGTCGTGCTTAATCCAATCGCCGAATCAGATCCAGTTGCTTCAAAGGCTGTTTTAAAAGAACCCTCTGTAGTGAACCAGTAAAAACAATCATTTTTTTCGTCCGCTATAGAGCCTATACACACGGACCCGGATGGTATATAATCCTGGCCAATGTCAGGATGTTCATTCCCAAGCACATTTTGTATAGTTCCAACATCAGATCCTTCTGAAGTTGAAACCTGTATGTTCATCGCATTCCTATAATCGCCGTTCGGAATAAGCCTCTCATCGAGGTCTTTATTCATTTTACCACCGGTAAATTTATGCTTAATTTCTGGCATGGACTAGTGTTTTATTTGTTTCGATTTACCTCTTAAGATTTGAGTAATTTCCTCTAGTTTAATGTTAGAAAGCCTTAACTTAGCATTTCTTATTGCTGCAAACCTTTCTTTTTTAAACCTATTAACTTGATACTCTGGCACGTTAGCCCTGCCTGATAAAACGGCGTGTGATATCCACTTGTACATTGCTTCTTCAGCAAACTTATGAACTTGCATCTCACCGTCAGTACCAAGACTATCGCTTATGTAATCTAAGATCACAGTTTTACCGATAATATTAGAGCTAAAATGGATTTTTCCAGAAACACAGTCTATATAAAAAGATCCGTTAACCTGGGCGTGCTGAGGGTCCAACCCATATCTACTACCATCCATTGGCCAGTAAGCTTCGTCTTGATTATTGTTTTTGTTCTCAGGTGGTGTTCCTGATCTGAACTTTTTCCAAGTTGTGGAAAGAGTACTTTCTTCTGAAGGCGTGGAAAGAGTAAGTGTGTTTGAACTAGTTGCCACTGAACCCGTGAAACTACTAGACAGCCACACTATTGAAACATCATTACCAATATATCCATTGTTTGTTGTTGGCGCTGGATTAACCCCAATGACAGTGGTTCCAGGTGGGAAACCAGCTATATTAGCTAGCATACCAATTTTAATTTTATCTACGTTTAAAGCTGGGCCAGGAAAATCATCAATATGATTATCACCTATATGTGTTCTCCAATGAGGGCCGGTTGAAAACTCTTCGACAAGTGGAACTATAGCAGAGTCATCATCATTTGTAAAGGTGTAAGCTTGTCCACCCGAAAAAGTATGCGTAGCGGCAATACTCATAGTTATTTCAGTAAAACCCGTTACGGCATCATAGTCAATCGCTGAAACAGTCGCGGCAGAATCAATACCAACCATACCACTTATCAACATACCAACTTTAATATTGCTGTAAACAGCATCCATTGACAATAATGTCGAACCGTTAACTTGAGAGCCAACAGTTATTATTTCCCAAGTAAATTCTCCATCTGAATCTACGGGTAGCGAGGGCGAGGGATTTGAAGTTTTACTCGTTGGGTATAACAAATGTTTTATGCCAACGGAATCCACCCAACTAACTTTTGTATAATTAACGTAGTCTTGTGGGAGTATCATTTGAAGCGACGGTGTTACTACTACTTCTTGAGCCTTACAAGACTTAAATACGTCAAAAGATAATTCTTGCATAGCTCTTTGAGCATGAAAAGCCACGTCAACTCTTTTTACTTTCGCTATAATCTTATCCTCACCAACGTAAACGGTCATAAATTGGTTTATTATATCTTTTAAAGACGTAAATTGGTATCCACCATAATCGCTGCTATTATAATACTCTTGCTGTGTAGTGCCGTCTAATAATCCCATTTATTATATTTTTTCTTGTTCAACTTGTGTTTTTTCTAAACCTGCACCAGCTTGTGAGATATCATCTCTCTTCATAGCTACTCCAGCATATTTTAATATCTTATAAACCAGTTCAGTTTCTTCTGATGCATGTAGGGCAAAGTGTGTTGTTCTTAATGGATTGTCATTAAATAATGCTTTACCGTCTATAACAACGTATCCCCATGATGGCAAGGGTGGTATTCTAGTATATGATATGTCTATTCTTGTTGGGCGTGGGTATATGTTAAGCCCGTCTATTCTATTAACGTAAACACCTCTTTCTAATGAAGGCTTAGTTAGTGGACTCCCTTGCATACTATGAAACTCATTGTTATTTACTTGCTCTATCTCTTGGTTATTGTCACTATTGACAACAGTACCTACCTTGTAAAGATCAGGTATCAGTGTTCTATAGTCATACCTACCGTGACCTGGAACGAATCGACTTAAAACTCTCACTTCTAACTCACTCAACTTCTCTTGTATAATGCTAAGCATGTCCGAGTACTCCGTGTCATTACCCGAAACCCTGCCAAACTGATTTATATCGTAAAAATACTGATTTAATATTTCAGTCTGAGCTTGATTGGCAAATAAGTTATACTCCTGTGGTGTTATGTACCCTCTCTGCTCTTTGTTAGCAAAGACTAAAACTTTTTGATATACCGTGTCTATATTTACCATTTTTATTATTTATTTGTTATACGGAAACAATCTATTTAACGTGTCTTTTCTTGCCCCGCATCCACAGTCTTTTTTAACAGCCTTGCTAACCGTGTCTACAACTTTCTTAATCCCAGTTGCCTTTGTTATTTTCTCTATAGTGTCGCCTAAACCTTTTGATTTTTCTTTCATATAATTGAATTTAGTAGTGTACGATCGCCCCGTAGAGCGACCGCATCTACAGTTAGATTATTCGTTTAATCTTTTTTCAATGTTAGTGTAAATCTCCATACCCTCGTCAGTTTTAAACCAGTGTGCTAGAGCAGTGTAAGGATGCTCATCAAACGGTATAACCATTAACTTTCTTCCGTTACTACCCCACAAAAAGTTTCTCTGATCAATAGATAATCTTAGTATTCCATTTTCAACAGCTTTGATACCAAAGTTTCTCAGCATTACATTCTCGTCATCCGCTAGTTCTAAGAAGAGCTTAGGATTGTTTCGAGCAAATACTAATAAATCTCTTTTAAGTTCCTTAGAACTCAACTGAGACACCTCAGATCCTTTCTCTACACGCATGATAGCTTCAGCCATATCTATATCTATATTTCTAGCCGCTATCAAAGCGTCAACTTGAATATTTAATACGTCAATTTCATCAGCAGCGATTGCAGCTGGTTTGTACTCCTCGTAAACAGTATCTCTATCCGGGTGGTATAATGATAATAATTTTTGTAAGACTGTTTGTTCTTTTGCCACGAATAAACTGCCAGATCTAAAAATAATATGTTCTAATCTTTGATCTCCTTTCATTTCATCAACAAATGATGTTTTTTGATTTTGGCAATATTTCAACTCTCTTTCATAGCCTAAGTCTTTGTCAAAATAATATATACCAGCAGCTTTAATAGATCTTGATAACGGTGTTTGCCCTTTTTTCAAGTAATAAACCCTGTCTTTTATTTCCCACTCATTAGCTGGTTTTAATCTTTCTCTTGTTTTTGGTTCTGCAACTACAGTTTCTTCAATAAATTCTGTAACTACTTCTTCCATTGTTTCGATTTGAGGTTCTACCTCAACTTTCTTTGTGTTAGCTTTTTTAGCCATAATATAATATAATATAAATTAATAAAATAAAAGGACCGAGGCCGAAGCCCCGGTTCTTTAATAAATTGTGCTTATTTCAATAACATGAAATTGTTAGCACCTTGTGTAATTAAACATCTTTCAGTTAACATATGTAACTGCATTGCATCTAAAGCAGACGTAGCAGCACCAACCGAACCAGTAACCCATGATTTCATTTTTCTATCATCAGTTTGAGAAGCTCTGTAACGAACGTGTAAAAATGGACGTTTTAAGTTTTTCCCTAACATTTGGTCATAAACAGTTGATGTTCCAGCAGGTACCATGATACCTCTGATAGCGTTAGCTCCAGCAGTAGCATTAATACCACCTCTTGTAGCTTTGTCATTTAAGTATCTCATATCAGACTTGTAGAAGTCGTAAGAACCTCTTCTGAAACCAGAGAAACCTAAGTTCAATGCCATATCTTCAGAATTGTCAAATACTCCGTAAGAAGTACCACCAGCTCCGTAAGAATTCATAGAAGCTAACATGTCATCCATCGCTAACGAAGTAGCTCTGTTTACAAACATCATGTTTTCTTCAATAGCACCTTGAGAATCAAATTCTGCTAAGATAGCGTCAAATTCAGCTAAATCAGTTGCAGCATTCACGCCAGTGATACCAGAAGTAATATTACCTCTTGACTCAATAGCAGCGAACAAACCTTCAGTACCAACACCGTCTCCAGCAGCAGTTCCATTTAACCAAGCAGATCCATCTAAATCAGAAGTTGAATCATTTTTCTCAGCCTCTAACATTGCCATTTCAATATAGTCATTAAAACGAGCTCTTGTATCAGACTCAGCTTTTAAGTACCACATGTATCCAGCAGCACCTTCCTCAGAAGTAATCTCAACCCATCCAATTTTAGAAACATCAGATCCAGATACTTCGTAGTAATCTTTCATGATGATTGGTTTATTTGAGAATGTATGGAAATCTGGCTCATTAGCTCCTTTAGTACTAACCTCAGTACCAGTATTGCTTCTGTAGCTATCAGCTTTTCCAAATTCAGAACCATAAACTAACACTGTTGATCCTGCAGTAGGTCCAACTAATAGCGCAGCGGCACCGTTAGCGTAAGGAGATACATCTATAGTTGTTGCCGCAACAGCACCAACTAAACACTTAACCACACCATTAGCAGAATCAGATACAATTACTGTATCATTAACTCTTATAGAGTGACCTTTAGCATTTAATGCTCTACCATCGATATCAGTATTAAGCGTGATTCTTGAAGATGCAGCACCACCAGCTCCAATAGCTACTCCACTACCAGCAGCGACAGTCGCTTTGTAAGATAAATGTAAACGACCTTGCTCAGACCAAATAACTTGGTCAGCAGTCATCGCTTCTTCAGCTCCTACTTGTGAAAGAAATCCTGAAATAGTTCTCGGTCCGAAAACTTCAGCTTCTTTTTCCATAAGATCTGGTACGTATTGTTGTCCCCATCCGGCTGCGCCGTTAAGGTCTAAGTAGTTTGTTGCTAATGTCTGCTTAAAAGGAGCAGGTACACTGTTTAACAAACCACCGGGATTTGATATTGCCATAATTTTGTTTTTTTAAATTTTTATTTATTTTTGTTTTTAATTTTAAATTGGAAATCTTCCGAATCGTTACTTAGAGTACGCACGGTAAACCCGTTGTTGGTAATAGCACCTTCGTGCACTTGCCTAGGATCCATGCTAACATTCTTGGACTTAGCAATGCTGTTTTTTAAAGCGTCAGCCTTACCTTGCTCGTAGAAATGATTTGCAATTTGATCAGGGTTCATTGCTGTAAAAAGTCCTTTGTGGTATCCACTCGCGTCGTCTATTGTATTATCTTCGGTCAAAAACTTTTTGATGAAGTTGTTAATATCTCCTTGAGTTTCTTTTAACTTAGCTGTATCCTTGACATTAAACCTAAATTTCTTTTCTCCGACGTTATATTCAAAACCTTTGAATTTATCGTTAAAAACTTGATTAGTTTTGTTTTCAAAAATAGATGCTTGCTTTTTACTTAGCTCGTACTTTTCTTCTGATTCCAGGTTGTATCTATTAAAAAAATCAATTGCCTCTTGTTGATCTGTCGTGAGTTTCGATCCAGCTTTGATTTCTTCATAGTACTTGGACTTTACACCGTCCAGGTGTTGCCTTGCTTGAGCAACTTGCTCCTTCATGGCTAGTTTTTTTCTTTTTATATCTCTATCATCATCTTCGTCTTCGTCGTAAGCAAAGGTATCTTCCATTACGAAGTCAACTTCGTCACTGGTTAGATGAGGTTTTGTAGACTTATAATATTCTTTTAGTAAGGTGTGATTGTCTAGTTCTGAGTAATCCTGATTAAGAGTTACATAATCTGTTAGGTCACCACCTGTTTCTTTCATAAAGTTTACTAACTTTAATAGGTCATCAGACAAAGGTTCTTGACCTACGGTCTTTTGTTCGATGTTTTTCTCAACCTCAACAGGAGCTTCAATTACCTCCTCTGTTTCCTGTTCTGTAGTAACCTCTTCTAAAACAGGTACTTCCTCTTGCTCCACAACTTTTTCTTTAACAGTTAACACTTCTTCTACGGCTTCAGGCTCGCTTACAACTTCCTCATCAGGTTGCTTCATGTTAACCTTGGTAATTGTTTCCTCAGTGATTTGAGCTGGTTTTTTCATTTTAGCCTCAACCTTAGTAACATCTCCTTCTGTTTTATTGTTGTCTGGTTGTTTTGTTGTTTTTTCTTTTACTTTAATTTTGCCAGTATCGTCATTTGCGATTGGCTCTTCTTTTTTCTTTGCCATAATATAATATAATAATAGTTAATAAATTTATCTAGGTCCAAAGCTTGACATATCCCCAAGACCTCCTAAAGTGTCGTTACCAGAAGATTCAAAATCTTTAGGTGGTTTATTGTTGTTTCTTTGGTCAATCATCTCACTTTGTTGGGATGCTTGGATTTTTGTTCTGTTATCTTTTCTGTCTTCTTTTTCTTTTTCAGCCTTATCTTTACCTTGACCCTCGCCCATTTTTAATTGCATGTTATAGTCAAACTCAAGTTGCATTAACTGTTTTTTAATCTCAGCTTCTTGTATTAACTTTTCCATTTCAAAACCAGACTTTGCTTGTTCTATAGATATAGCTGTTTGCGCTACTGCTTTGTTTTTCTCTATTTCTAGTTTAGCAGAAGACTCTTGTTGTTGTATGTTGGCCTCGGCTTGAGCCTGCATGTTTTCTTGTTGTAGCTTTTGATCTTTTTGAACCTTCTTTTTTCTTCTGATTTTAAGAAGCTGATTAGCTAGTTTTATGTTTCGTATTTCCCTAAGGTCAATCGCATCCTCCAACTCGATGTTCTGTTGTCCTAGAGCTACTTGAATGTTGTTTTCTAAAATTGCTTTTTCTTCTTCGTCTGGAGATAGCTCTATAAATATACCAAAATCATATAAATGCAGTTCACTCATTTCAGTCAACGTTGCTACGTTGTGAGCTCCTATAGCTTGTATAAAAGCTTCTCTTGTTGGCGAGTATTCTATGATATCAGATATTCTAAGCGATAAACACTCGGTAACGTTTTTGGTTATAAATAAACCACCTTGTAATATGTGCCTCGTGGCTGTATTAGAGTTTGCTGCAGCTAGCTTTTGAACCCCAACCAAAGCCTTTGGATCTGGATTAGCAGCGTCTCTAGCTTCGTTAAGACCCGTAACATCCCTTATCATTTGCAGGTAATAGTTGTAGTTCCCTATAAGTGATTGAAGCTTTTGTCCGCCCGCTCCACTTGTTATTTCTTGAATAGGTATTTTACCTGGATTCATATCGCCATCCTGAGTGAAAGATCTACCAATAACAGATCCTGTCTGAAAAAACATGTTTAAAGCTTCTTGTGGATTGTAGTTTGTTCCATTACCTAAATCTATTTCAGCTAAGCCGTCAGCATCTAAATAAACACCGTCCGGTGTCATCCTAGACATAACTTGTTGTATTTTCAAGTGCGTAAGCTGGATCATATCTGCAAAGCCAGTAATTCTTTTAACTAACGAATCAATTCTACCCTCATACATTCTAGGAGCGCACATAGAGTAGTTCATCTTAACCTTAGTAAAATCACTCTTAGGACGCATCATGTTCTTAGCCATCTCCCACTTTAAAAGCTTTTTAGTACCTAAAACTAAAGCGCCATCGTAAAGTACCTCCATTTTCCTAGATTCTTTAGTGAAGTTTTCTGTATCAACAGCTTCAAACGAATCGTCTTTTGGTATAGCTTTGTCTCCTCCGCTAGCGCTCTCCTTTAACTTATAAACCTCGCTCATGTAGGTTTTGTAATTAAAGTACAACACGCTAATATTATTTTTATCAGAATCGTTGTTTGTACGTTTTGACATGTTATACCTGTCTCTTACCACGTTGTTCTTAGTGATCTCCTCTAAATCCGCAGTTGTTAAGTGTGGAAACTGTTTTATGAGTTCGTTTACAGGGATCTGCTTAACTTCTCCAACATAGTATATGTCATCAAAATAAGGCGAGTCAGAGTGAGAGTAAACTAGGTTTGCTGGGTCAACGTAGTCTACCGTTACACCTTCAGATGTGTTGAAGCAAGTTTTAACAGCACCCATGCCTAACACCGTTAAGTCGTAGTAAAATCTTTTTTTAGTTAACTCATAATCATTACCTTCCAGCAAAGTATTTATAGCTTGTTCTTCAGCTATTTCTACAGCTTGCTTGTAATTAAGCTGCATGTGTAAGTCTAGTTCTTCTTGAGAATCTGGAAGTAAACTGGGTTCGTTAATATAAAGATCTAAATTAAACTTGTCTTTCACGAAATCCTTAACCTCTTTACTTCTCATGTCCTCCATGATAGAATTCATGTACTCAGTTCTTTTGCTAACTCCAAAAGGATCTTGAGAATAAGCTTTTATGTCGTAAGTTCTATTAGCCATACCGTTAGTAACTATGTCTACAAACTTAGATATTATTGGTACAGGCTTCCAATCTAAATTAAGATAGGACAAATCACCGTTGATCGATAACTCATCCTTATACTTTTGAACTGACTGCTCGCCTCTAGCGTACAACCTTAAATTACGAAAACTATTACTGCTACTAGCATACCTCGTAGTTTGATTGTTTTCATCAAACCACTCACCTTCAATAGCCTGTGCTACCTTGAGCCCATACTCATAGCTTATTTTTTCTACATCGCTAACTATTTGATTTGGAAAATTCCTCATATTAATCTTTTATTATCTTAGAAGCGATGCCTTTGTTAGAGTATCTGGCTACACTTATGTTTAATTTTGGTTTTTCTACCTTTGCATTTGGCCTGTATAAATGCCTATTATTTGCCATAATAGCTAAACCAGAACTTATGGACGCATCATGCTTTGTTCTTTTGTTTATGTCAAACTTACACCAGTCATTTAATAGTTCATTGAAATAACAATCACCGTGCGTTCCATCTTGTTTAATACCTACGTGATCTTGAATGTACATCTCAATAGCAGCTGCGTGAGCTTGTTTTATGTCCTCACTTGAATTCGGTATACCACCAACTTCTTTTTCCGCTACAGACAGCTTGTTCCATAACTTATCAGGTCTATTCATACTAAACCCTCTGTACCCTCTTCTTCTTAAATAATACAAAAGCCGTGGTTTATTGTTCTCTGCTAATATTGGCATCCCGTAAAATACTAAAGCCATTAGAACGTCTTCAAAGAACATCTCAGCTGTTGGAGGTCTTGATAAGTATTCTAGGAAAAAGTTGTTAGCCGGAGCGTCTTCCATACTAAATTTAGTTAAACCGTGTAAAGCTCCCTTTGACCCTACTCCATCTACTGTTCCTGATATATCGTATGAATCACAACCAAAAGAACCCATGTGTTCATTTCCTGGGTACCTAATACCATTTTTAAGCACAACATTGTTTTGTATGCTAGAAGGTGGAACCCAGCTTAATTTAAACCTACCTTTTCTGTCTGGATAAAATATAACTTGAGAGTCTTTAACTCCATTAACCCACTGGAAATTACCTTGTGTAATACCTAGAGTACTTGACATCTCCTCGTTGTAATCTATTTGCTGGTACAACTTTACTAAGTTAAATATACTCCCTTTAGTCTCATCTCTAAACGCATGCTCTGTGGTTCTTGGAAACTGACGGTAAAATTCATTCAAACCATCTGAGTCATCTTTTAAACCGTCTACTTCGTTTTGCCAGTTATCTATTACACCTACATCTATCAGTTCACCGCTTGGGTCGAACCTATCGACATCAGGAGTAGTGAAAACTGGAATTCCGAACTCATCAATAAATCCTTCGTAGTTCCATTCCATTGGGATAAACAAAGAGTATAAACCAGACTTTGTCTGGCCATTTCTGTTTCTTTTTGTAACGTCTGAAGCATTGTATAGTTTTTTAAAGTTCTCACCTCCTTTGTCTAAAGCATTTGATGTTGATCCCATCATACACTTACCGATGATTCTAGATCCTAATCTTAAACAAGTTTTTGTAACTCTCCAGTTATTAAGTATATTCTCAGGTCTCTCCCATTTACCAGCCTCGTCATGCACTAGTAGCGCTAGTTTCTCACCATCATAACTATTGTCTCCTGTGTTCTTCCAGTCAATTGTTGTATCTAATCCTTCTAAGTCTTCTATCTTTTCGTTTGCTGTTATCTTTTTTCTAGTGAACCTCGTGGACGGCACTCTGTATGCTAGCTCTGTTTTCGGGCGATCCATACCATCTTGAATAGGTTTAAAAAAGAATGGATAGTTTATACTAATAGGAACTACTTTGTCGGTAAACATTTTTTTAGCATCAGCACCTGTTTTAGATAAGATACCAAATCTACTATCACCTGCAAGAGTGGCTAAGTTAACGGTTTCAGCGGAAGACATAAAAGAAAAGCCAGATCGTCTGTTTTTAAGGTAGCACATTCCATAACATCTTTTATCTGCTTTACAGGCTTCCCAGAATATAAAGAATAATCTGTTTGCCTCTCTAAAGTCTGGTGCTCCAACATCAATCTTACTCCATTGTAAATACATGTAGTGAGTACCTGGCATCCAAGTTGCCTTGCCATTGTTAGTGAACCAAAACCCCTCTTCTCTTCTTTTGAACTCTTCGTCTATATAATCGTACCATTGTTCTTTTTGATCCTCCGGATAAGCACGCCAATCAAAGATGTTCTTTAAGCGCTCCAATTCTTTCGGTTGAGTAAATCTAACCCATTTATCTTTAGCGTTGCTATACACATCCTTAGGCACCTTAGGTAGAGCGATAACTAGATCTTGTATTTGTATGATTTCTCCTATCTGTCCATCACGCGATAGCACTATCAAATCTTGTTCTTTGTTGTAACCGTACTTCCACTTCCTACCCTTGTTCATTCTGGATATAGTGGTAAGCTTTATTGGCTCGACTGTTTTAACTAAGGTTTGCTCGTAGATCATTTAGATCTACCTTCAGCGAATCCTTTAAAGGTTTTATCCTTCACGTCTTCTATTGCTTTTCCTTCCAATAAGTTCTCCTCCTCTTCAATCCTGCTAAGTATTTCAAACGCATCAAATATAGCTAGCTTCTTCGAAGCTGCTGCGTTCTTCAGCTTGTCAGCTGTTAAATCATCTTCAGAGTCAGTGACAATAGCTTCTTTAGCTACTTTTATTAACTCCTCCACTGCTTTGTGCCCAGCCTGGATTATATTCTTCTTCGTTTCCTTGACGTTCATATTTGATTGTAATAAAATTAGATAAAACTCGATATAGTCTCTCGCCATCAACGATAAACTCGTATTCACTACTTGGTCTAAAACCAACTAGATCGTTCACTTCGACTGTACCGTCTGAATATTTAACGATACCTTGTAAGGGTTTCTCAGCCTCAATATCAAACTGGTTTGTATTTTTTAAAGGCATTACAAAACAATATCCTTTAGGGCAAATCCAACCATCATCTCTTTTATATAAAAAGATTTGGTCTGGCGCTACAAGATATGTAGACTCATTAAAAAAGCTTCTACTGTTTCTTTCTACGCCCTTAATGTCATGCCACCTTCTAAATACATTGTGGTGTACCAGTATAGTGTCACCTCGCATTATATCCGGGTGACCAACCATAGGAGTGGAAACCACCGTGGCTTCTCTATTAACAAACTGATGATTATAAATCTCAGTGTTTAATATTAGCTCACCACCGTCCACTTCTTTAGTGTTGTTATATCTACCTCCTTTTGGCGCTATAACAAAGTCATAAACGCTTGTCATTAGTACTGCAGATTATACTCTACTGATACCGCCATGTTTTTATTAAAGTCTTTCCAAGGCAAAACATCTTTACCTTTTTTAATATAAACGGAGAACTTATCTTTCTCCTCTATGATATCGCAGATAGTATGACCACCATACACTTCTTGCCCCACGGCATAGTGCATAGCGTCATTCTTATAGTCTTTGCCAATACTAATCTTTCTTATCAGCTTCGCCATTTTCTATCGGATAATTTATAACACCTGTTTGAATATCAATATCAAACGTTCCATACTCTAGTTCAAAGTCAGCCTGTAGTTTTTTCAATGTATCTCTTAGACCCGCTACGTTGTGCATTATTTCGTGTTTCTTTATTTCCATGACACCAATCTCTACTTGACTGTTGTTGAGAGCATTTATTGTGTCTTGAACATCCTTCAACTGTTGCTGATTGATTTTTTCTGGTTTAGATTTAAAATCTATTATTTTTTCTTTTTTTGCCATTTTATTTGATTTAAGTTAATTTATTAAGTATATAGTTACACGTATATGCGAGTTATTAGAACGGTACATTACCGGTTCCTGTTGTAACGTTACAACCACCGTTTTTTGTAAAATCATATCCTCCTCCTGAATGATCATCAGCACCATCAGTGTCGTCCATAGGTAACCAAACTAATAAAGCATTTGCTTGTGCTTGTGTGTAACTGCCAACACCCTGCTCACCCGCTGTCGTTGGGTTTCTCATTGCCGCACCACCAGCGTATAGATATTTTGCGGCAGCAAGATCTAACTCAACACCTTTCCAAGCCATGAACTGACACATCTTACCAGATAAATCATTCAAACCACCTGCCCTTCCAATAAGAATAGCAGTGCCTGTATCAACCATCTCACCACCACTACCACCCGTATTATTAGTGTCGGTTTGTAGAACTCCATTTATATACAACTTCCAACCTGTTAAGTTTCCATCGTGAGCCCAAACGTGATGCTCCCAATTAGTGTTAAATTGATTTTCAATAACTCTTCTTTTATAACTTTGATTTCCTTGGTAAGTATCTAAGAATAAACCACCATTTGCACTAGTGTGGTAAAAATGTCTATAAGAATTACCGCCACTACCGCCATATTTTGAAATTATACCATAAGGAGCATTTGCCACGTCTCTCTTCATCCAAAAAGAAAAACTATGTTTTTCGTTACTAGTGCTACTAGCGCTACCATCTGTAAATTCCCATTTATCATCTGAATCAGCATCAGCAAGAGAAAGAAAATCACCACTCCCGTCAAAAATAAATGACTGAGTATTCGTGATGGTATTAGTGGGACCGCTACTTAGGTAATCTACGTGAGCGGCACTTAAACCCATGCCTAACATTATTTACCGAAGTAACAAATCACACCACTTGCAGAAGGTTGGAACGCTGTCCATCTTCCATAAATAGTAACTCCTTTTGGATATACTTGTGCAGCAGCAGTTATACCACCCGCACCTTGTTCAGGGCCTAAGAATATTAGGTGTTGATTTACAGCTGGTGTTATTTGTGCAGATAACTGAGGATCTCCGTTATCAGCTATGCCAGTAACAAATACACCTCGTTTATTTGGGCCAGAGTATATTGGCACAGGAGTTTCTGTGTCTATAGTTAAACCAGATCCTTCGTGATCAGCGTCTAAAACCAATAATACAGCTTGCCCTACTTTTATCTTACCCGTAGTGGCTGATACCGAAACGTCAGCCCCAGCCGTGAAAGTAGCTGCTGTGTCACAGTTCGCTTGTGCAGAGCCTTGAAAGTTCATGTAGTCATCGGCCACGCCTACTACGTCGGTAGTCGTTCCACTAATTGAAACGTAACCAGGACCTCTAGTGTCTAATTTTTCTGGCGTTAATACTGTCGGTGTGTTGTCTGATAAAAATTGAATAGCAACTATAACCATATCTTGTGGTGGTACTATTAATTTTTCAAGATCTGTATAAGCACTACCTAGCTGACCAAAGCCATAAGCAACTTCTGTTGAATTTTGTCCCATAATTTATTTTTTTACTTTTTCTAATGATCGTCCACCGAAGTAGGCACCGATCACGGTTATTAATACTAGTTGTAATAAGTCTACCCACGAGGACTTAACCTCAAACTGAATGGTTCCAGCGTCTATAAATATCATCAATACTGTTGATACTACTAGAAATATTAGAACTAGTGGTCTTATGTTTTTGCTAAGCCATGAATCGGATTGCATATCCATTTTCCATCGCTCAGTTACTTGTTTTTGCATTTCTGCTTCATAGCTCGCTACAAGCTCTTTAATCTTTAGTTCAGCCGCTAGCTTCTCGTCTTTAGATGTATGTAGGTTATCTATAACACCACCTACGCTTTCTACAAGTTTAGCTGCTCCGCCAGATAGTAGTTTAGTTAAAATACTCATTAATCGTTTTTTTGCCTACCAATACTAAACACGCCTTCGTCTCTCATTTTGTCTTCAAGATTACCCATATCGTGATCAGATGAGTCATCCAAAGTTGATTTACTTTTAATAGCTTTAGTTGTTGGATTAGGTGTTATAGTTAAATAATCTGTAGATTTAACCTCTGGCTCATATCCAGGTTTTCCTGGAGTACCCGGTGCATCTGGATCTACTTTTCCACCTTTCTTTTGCTTTATACCTGGCAGCGTGTGCCCATTCATTTTGTATGCCATAATTTTTGTTTATTAATTTGTTATTCCCAAGGCATTTTTTCCCAAGGAAAATCCTTACTGCCTTCTGGTAACCATTGTTTATCAAAGTATATCTTGCCTTCTTTTCTAGGGAAAATTTCTCCCTGCCATCTAATAGCCTCATCGCTGTAAGCTAACTTACCAACCTTCATGTCAGTCATATGTATCATCTCATGCATTAGTACATGTTTTTCCATATCACTACCTGGTTTTAACTTCTCATGTATAAATATAGAACCATCGTTATTGGCTTCTCCTAAAACGCCTCCCTCTAAGGATTTGCGTAAAACTGGGGTTCCTGGAATAGAAGTATCGGTATCCTTAAAAGAAAGCTTTGATTCCACTTGCCCTTGGTTAAGCGTGTTTTGTCTTTGTGAACCTAGTTTAAATCCCATTATCTATCTTTGTCTTTTATCATATCATCTATAGATTTATTAAAAACTTTGTCAGTATATGTTGTATTGTTATAGAAAACACTTCTCTCGGAAGTGGGTAAATCCTCTTCACCCAGTAGAACTCTATATATCCTACTTATTACTTGTGAGCATTTAAACGATGTCTTGAATACTGAATACTTTATAGTAGTTCTGTTCCTGTGTCTCCACGTTTCAATCCATCCTTCTCGCTTTAATCTCTCCCAACGGTTTTTATCCCAACTCATGGTGTAAACTCCGTTAATAAAATCATTTCGTGTAAATCTTCCTTTACAATCTAAATAAATTAATAGTTCTAAGTCTGCGTCATTTAACCCGTAAGTCTTACAAGCCCACTTTCTAGTGAGCCTGTAATACTTCAGGATATTCATTTCACGCAAATCTTGCGCTGTTAGTCTCAATTATTAGTAACCAGATTCCGGCGTGTATTTCAAACCATCAATACCTAAACCTCCTAGTTCTTTAGATACAACCGTATTACCTCCAGAACCATCTATTACGGTAACTATACCACCGTGGTTTCTACCATTCACAATAGCGTTTATACCGTTGACAATGTTCTCGTATTTACCATCGGTGTGTTCGATAATTACTACATCGTCAGTACCATTGTTTTTAAGAGATTTAAACCTTAAAGTAGTTTGCCCTGTAGCTGTAGCTTCTATTCCTGTTAACGAACTAACAGGATACATAAAGCTAGTCTCAAGACCTTGCTGAAGAGTTACTAAAATAGTATCTTCGTCTTCAAGAGTGTAACCACTATCACTGTCTTCAGAACTAGTATTCAAAGTGATAACACCGTTAGCTACACTTTTAACAGCTCCGTTAGCTATAGATAAGGTTAATGGTAAGCCAGCTCCTGGGTGAGTATAAGCTGAACCAATAGCAGAGTTACCCGCGTCTGCTGGTGTTACTATTAAACTAGCTATCTCAGTAACGCTATCTATGTCGTCAGTACCGCAAAGAGTAGCCACCGTTATCGTGTTAAGAGCATTTGTAGCACTCCCTTGTGTTGACAAGAAAGTAGCTGGTCTAAATTTTCTAAAATATAAATAAGTTTCCATAATTATGATGTTGTTATTGTCATTGCAGATATTTCAGATATACCGGTAGCACTTATAGGTCCTTCGTTAGAAGGTAAGCCATCGTTTAAATCTTTTATAACTGTAAAATTGTTAGTATTATTTCTATTTCCATTTGCTAGAGAAGCGAACTTATCACAAACCGTACTATGAAGACCGCTTGTGATAGTGCAGGATACATCGTCGTTTGCCGCTGCATTAGCTCTATCATTGAAAAAGAACTCTAATGTTGTTACCGCCGTAGATACTGCTCCTAAAAATTTAGATCTTGGAAACATGATTGCATCTTTGTCTTGATCGTTATTCGCGTTTTCTGCGAAGAATAAATAATTTTCTGCCATTTTCTTTAATTTTTATAGAGTAACAGCTTGAACGCCTGTTATGTCTGGGTGAATAAATTTACCTGTTAACGCATCCGCGATTTCTACTACAAGCCCGTGTCTTGGGTGTCCTCCAAGAGAATTTGCAATTGCTTGAAAAACTCTTTTTTGCTCAATACCTGCAGCTCCATCAGTGATATTTATATCAACTAACGTAGTGCCTGTAGCCGCTCCGTTTGTTTTAGTGAAGTTAAGTTCCATCCTAGCTGCTGCGGAAATAACTGCTCCTAAAAACTTGTCGGGATTTATTGTTAGACCAGCATTAGCTGCCTTAACAAATTTTGCCATTGTTGCCATTTTGTTTTGTTTTTGTTATTAATTAATTTTGTTTGTTGTTTTAAGTTTAAGGCTTAGGGTTTAAGGTTTGGGTTAATCTACCAAAACTACGTCTCCATCGCGGATAACTCTATATAGAGTATTTTTCCATGAGATGTCGTGTCCAGCATGTTTATCGTAATATATAATATTACCATCTTTTAGTCCTTCAACTAGATGTCCAGTTGATATTATTTTTGCTTTTATATAACGGTTGTCTACGTCTGTATCATCCGTCATTATAAGACCAGCAACCTTTTTAGGCTCTAGCTTTATTCTGTCTACTATTATATATCTATTAATTGCCTTCATTATGCCTCATATTTGAAATTACACAATCTGCAGATATAATAGTAAGAACTACACTCACAGCGTTTTTTAGCGCCGATTTTGTAACCAAAACCGGATCTATTATTCCAGCTGACACCATAGTAGCTCTCTCGCCAGTCACTACATCAATACCATAACCCTCGTGATCTTCGTAGCCTTCTATCAACGTTATACCAGCATTGTCTAGTATAGTGTAGAAAGGAGCTTGAAGAGCTCTTAGCAGTATCTCTTCACCCACCGCTTTAGCGGAGATTTTCTGAGATGCGTTTAGTAGTGCAACACCACCACCTGGAACGATACCTTCTTGCAAAGCTGCTTTAGTAGCATAAATAGCATCTTCTATTCGATCTTTCTTTTCTTTAAGCTCTATCTTTGAATCAGCACCTACTTTAACCATACCGACAGATCCTGATAGCATAGCCAACCTTTGTTGGTGTTTCTTCTGTATAAACGGGTTCTTATCCCATTCTCCGATAGTTTTCTTAATACTAGCTATTCTCTCTCCCATCTCATCTTCTGGGGTCTCTATAGTTAGCACTGTGTTTTTATCGTCAGTTATCGCGGTATAAGCTTCTCCTAAGCAATCTATATCTATAAGATCTAAATCATCACCTAACTGTTCGTTAATCACCTTAGCACCAACTAAGAACGCTAAATCAGCAACTGTGTCATCTTTAGTAGGACCAAAGCCTGGTAAGTCTACTATATTAACTTTAATGTTTCCTTTGACCTTGTTCATAAGTAAAGCAGCTTTAACTTGCTGCTCAACGGGTGCGACTATTAAAAGAGGTCGTTTAATCTTTATAACATATTCAAGTACTGTTTGTATCTTTCTTACGTTAGGTATTTCTGAAGTCACTATCAATACTAATGGGTTATCAAGCTCTGCGACTTGTTTATCCTTATCGGTAATAAAATGTGGTGATGTAAGTCCTGAATCTATCTGAACACCGTCGACGATCTCGACATATGTTTCTTCAGTTGGGGACTCTTCCATTAATACCACACCATCTTTACCTACTTTAGTATAAGCTTCCGCTATAATCTTTCCAAGCTCTTCGTCATTGTTACAACTAATAGAACTTACAGATTTCAGCATATCGCCTTCGATCTTGACAGAAACTTTATCTAGGTAATCATTTACCTTTTTAAGTCCGGATTTAACCCCATCCTTAATCTCACGTATCGATGCTGTAACATCTTTGTGAGTAATTTCTTTTAATAGTGATTCAGCAAGGACGGTAGCTGTTGTAGTACCGTCACCCGCTTCTCTCACCGTATTTCTAGCAGCTTCCTTAATTAAGGTTGCCCCCATGTTTTCAACCGGGTCAAATAAGACAACAGATTCTGCTACTGTTACTCCGTCTTTTGTTATGACCGGTAAACCTCTTGCATCTTCGTATATAACGCATTTGCCAGAGGCACCTAGGGTTGATTTCACTGCTTTAGCTAACTTTTCCACGCCAGCAATTATTTTGTTATTAGCAAAATCGCCAAAACTTACGTCTTTGACAATCTCGCTTGGATTTGTATATTCCATGTATTTAATTAAATTTGATTAGATTGTCCTTATTCGAATGTCTTAACGACTTTTGGGCCTTTCGTAGCCTCTAATTTACTTGAGAAATGAGTTACACTGCCATTGATTGCAGATTCAGCTCCTTCTATAGTCTCTCTACGTGTAACATCCTGCCATTCCCCTGTTGCATCTGGATTTAAGCATTCTGTTTGGTAGAAACCATTGGGTAGTTGGGTTATGCGCCAATGTTTCTTAGCAGCAAGGTGTTTCCAGTGGTTAATAGTTTTTTCATTCGGTTTAATTGTGCCAGTTGAACTGGTCTTATAGTACAAATAAGTCATTGTTATTGGTTTTAGGTTATTGACTTGGTCTAGGGTGTATCCCTATATTTAATATTTATCTTTCATGTCAGCAGGAGAATCTTCTTTTTTCTTCTTACCTTTTCCGGTTAAAAAGCCTTTTAAAGTTCTTCTTGATTTAGTAGTTTTATTTCCTTCAGCATCAGTTTTGGTAACAGTACGTCTTCCACCTTCTCTAGATACTTTTTTAGTTTTCTCAACTTTACCCTCAGCGTTAGTTTCAACTTTCATTTTAGTCTTGGTCTTGTTAACTTTATCTTTCTTAACAACCTTTACTTTCTGACCACCATCATTTTTATTCTTTGTAACTTTTTTAGTTATCTTGTCATCCTTACCATCTTTGTCAAAATCAGTCTTTATAACTTTTTTAGTTTTCTTAACTTCATCATTGCTGTTAGTCTTTACTTTAGTTTTTCTAGTAGTAACTCCTTTAGCATCTTCATAACGAGATTTAGTAACGTCTGTTTTACCGCCTGTAATTACGTTCTTCTTTGTTTTATTAGACTCTACTTTAGTAGATAAACCTGGCTTACTAGAACTTGTAGTAGACGTTTTGCCCTTAGTAGTAGTTGAGCTCTTAGCTCCATGTACTTTTTTAGAACCTAAAGCACTGTTTATTTGGTTTTGAGTAGCGTTGTACTCATCAGAACCTTTTTTCATGCTTTTTCTAGATTTAACTAGTGCGTCTAGGTTTCTTCCTGAGGATTTAGCTTTGTCTTGGCCTTTTTTCCAATCCTTATTTGCCATTTTCTTATCCTTAACCTCTGCCTTTGGAATTGGTGGTGGAGCATCGTCTTTATTTGTTGAATACTTAAAAGCAGAAGCAATTTCGTCGCCTCTCATTTTTAAAGCCGAACCATGCCCAGCAGTTCCGCTAATTGTGCCCATTTTGGCTGGACTACCGTTCATTTTAAATGCCATCGTTTTGTTTTTTTTGTAATTAATTGTTTATTGTAGCGGTGTTGTCGCCACCTTGTTTTGATTCTTCGTCCTGTACCCACTTTTCTCCAACTTTAACTTTTTCTGTGGTTTTTGTTTTGTTACGAGAAGATTTTTGCTCTTCAGTAGCGTCATCTGCCCACCACTTATCAGCGGCTGTAACCCATTTATCATAATCTCCTTCATACTTGCCTTGAAGATCGTTGTCGTTTTTATCCCAAACTTTCTTATAGCTTTCTAAACCACCCGTCTCAGTTGTTTTGTCACCAAATACATCCTCGTAATGCCCAGATCCTTGTGTACCCTCGCTATTTTGATTTATTTCATTATTAATTGTAGTGTTACCACCCGGAGTAACTGCTTTACCGCCGTCTTTCTTAGTTACAGGGTCTTTTGGCTTTGGGGAACCAGTAGTCATAGTACCACCAGAAGCCGGTGGATTCCATTTATCTACTTTAAACCTAGTTTGAGCATTGTAACCACCTACATTTCTACCTCCACCACCTCTTTTACCAGTGGACTTAGCAAAACCACCTCTTCTTTTTCCTGTAGCTGTAGCTTTTTTAGCACTCTTACCACCTCTAGATGATTGTCTTGCTTTTAATGGTGAAACACCTCCTATAATATCTATCATACCTGTTCGTTTTTGTTTTTATCGCTGCCTTCTTCTCCATCGATAATTTTTTCCCCAGGAGTCTTAGTACTTTTTTCAGCTTTCTTATCGTTTTTAGCAAACGTAATTTTTCCACCGCCACCAGGCATTATTCTACCACTTCCGTACACAGCATCTAAACCACCTGTTAAAGCAGCAACTAATGTACCACCTACTTTTTTAAGTATTTGTTTACCTTTACCTTCTCCTTCATTTGTAGTTGTGGTTTTTACGTTTACCTCTCCTTTTTCCTTATCCTCGTTGTGTATAGGTGACTTAGAAGCTCCCATCATTTTAAACCCAGATACGCTATTACCTGATTTCAATGTAAATGATTTTCCTTTTGCGTAATTTCCTATGCCTTTTTTTAATGGTGTTTTCATGTTATATTTTTATTATCCTAGCTTATCACTATCAGTTTGCTTGGATACTTCTTTATTAGTAGCAACTTCAACTTTTTCATCAACCTTTTGATTTACCTTCTCACTAACCTTTTGTTTTAGGTCCTTACCTTCATCTTCTTTAAAACCAGCAAGAGCTCCTCCCCCCACCGCACCAGCAAGTGCACCCATTGGTCCACCCATCATCAAACCTGTTAGCCCACCTTTCAAAGCGCCTTGTCCAGCAGCTTTTAAATTAAAGCTTGCCGGTGAGTTACCATCTTTAAAAGGGAATGCAGTAGAATCCGCTTTCCCTCTATTTGTATATTTCATCTTATAAGGTGCTCCCATATCTATTTATGTTCTTTCGTTTCGTTTCCACACGTCTCTATTACTTGCGGTGCTAATCTTAGCTGTGCTACCATCAGACTTATGATGTATGTCATAGTTAGGTGATTGGCCAATTTTTTGGTTCTGTGCCTTCTTAAGCTTGCGTGCAGGTGTTTTTGCCGCAGCTAGATCACTAGCTCTCTTAGTGGCTAATGCCTCTGGGTTTAACCCTTGCGAGTTCCCTTTACGTACTAGTCCTTTAAGTGGTGATGTTCTCATACTAGGTATGATTACATGCTAATATTGGTATTTACAGAAAAGGTGACACTAGCCTGCTACTCTAATACTTAACTACCTTATGTCACACTACCCGAAAAAAAAATATTATAAATTGTGGGGTATAGTGCTACCCCCTCCCCTCCCCCCTCCCCATCCCTAGGAAAGTTCGATCCTATCGACGGCCCCACCTTCGCTCCACCCGTTTCGTTGATCAAACCCACTCAAGACGTATCTATATTATCCTATCCATATCGTATCTACTCTGTATTTCATTTACCTATATCTATTCACGTATTCGTTTACCACAGCCATGTCAATGTGTCATGTCATATCGTCATGTCATCTTGTCATACACATATGTCATCTTGTCATATCTATTTTACATATCTAATACGACACATAATGGATAATATATATGTAACAACAAAGAAACAACGTTCATTATCAGTTACCAATTAGTCAACACACATTACATATGTAAACTATGTTACAAGTGTGAACACATAGAGTCAGTGGTATTACTGTACACTATTCTAAACGACTTAATAAAGTATATACTTTTACATACCAAATACTATACTTAATGGATAATATATATGAACAAACAAACTAATAATAATTAAAATAATTAAATATGTCAAATGTAACAAAAGTTGAAGAACTTAAAACTAAAAGATTTGTAATCAGAAAATCATTAATTGGTAAAAATGTAGTAATAACATTTACTAATAAAAAACAAGAAAATGTTTCTTATAATCATGATGAAGTATACAATACTCATAAAGAGAAATTCGAGTCAATGAATTGTTTCAATAAGTACAAGTCGTACACTTCAAGTAATAATATTCCATTATTCTGTAGAAACTTACAAATTACTGAATAGTAATTACTAAACAAAAGTGGTAGTTGAGTAACATTTCCCACTATAAAATATGAATGACCGAGTAGTTCGACTACACTGTAGTAACGGTTTTTGTAAGTTCGATTCTTACACTACAACAAATATACAAACCAAATACTAATAGTATTGGATAATATATACATGAATACAATAAATAATATAAAAATCAAGTTACTCGAGTTATTAATAAATAATATATTCAAGTACAATAAAAATGAATGTCGAGAGAAGTATATAGAAACTACTATGGACGACTTATACTCCTTAATAAAATAATAAAATATGAATAAAGAAATAAAACTAATACAAGATACTATGATATCAACACTCAATTTCTCTCAACAAGAAATAGACAATGTAAGTAATTATAGTAAAGAATTAATAAATGAAATAATAAAAGAAATAATATGTTTAAAGTAAAAGAAAACGATCTATTCTCAAAGAATATGAGTGGATCAGAGTTGTACAAAACAACTAAAATGGGTAAAGATAACTCAAAGAAATTAGTAACCGATTATGACAAAGTATCATTCGATAAGTGGATGAATGACTTGATCGATCGAAATGGTGTAACAAAGTATTAGTATGAAGATAGATAAAGTGAGAGCTCACAGAGAAGAGTTAAAAAGATTGTTATTCAATGTACCAAATAGTACAGTGGTAACTAAAACAATAACAGTAACGATGATTAAAGGTATTGATGGTAAACCAAATCAATGGTGGGATGGATATGGTAATGTATCGATCGATAGTGATGGACCAAATGGTTTTACTCACTTCGGAACTTCACAAGAATATCCAATGAAATACGCACTAAACTGTAAAGAGTATTTATCAGGTGAATATCAATTAATAGTAAAATAAATAGTATGTCAAAGAAATTAGAAAACAGGTGGGCAGAGATAATATTCGTAGTATTAATATCTGTAATATTAATGACGAGTTGTGGTACAACTAAACGTGGCGGAGGTTGCGGTGGAAGTCCAATACATTTAGGTAATTAATATGAGTAGAAAGATAATAATAGATAAGTATGAGAACAATTCTCATTACAGTATAACAGTAGTAGATAAGTATAATCAAAAGTTCCACCTTGGTTACGAGAGTTCACTAGATAACACAATACTAAGTAAGTATGAACAACTCGCCTGTGATGTATGGGCAAATGAAGTGAAGAATACACCAAGTTTAATGGATAAAGCGATCGCACAATGTGTAGAAATAGACGAGGCGAACGGTAAAGAACCATCACTAGACTAATGGGAGCGTGGATAATACTAGCGATGATCACTACAATGATTTGTAGACATCTTCTATCAGAATATACAAACTAAATACGATTAAAGTAAGATAATATATATATGAAATGTAAATGTAATAAACAAATCCCAAATGGTCGACTACGTCTCGGCTTCAAAGTATGTGTCACCTGCTCTTCAGTCGAAGCGTATGGTTGTGCACCACTAATTAACCATAAAACTGGTAATAGTATACAAATAATGTCTAGTGCAGACGCTAAAAAAATAGCCAAGATGACTCAACGCAGAGGATATGGCACAATGTTAGGATAAAAAGAAAACACTAATTCCCCAAGAAAGAAGAAGAAGAAATTAAGGAAGGAAGCTGAAAAAGAAATTGAGAAAATAATATCAGATAG
>Ga0209482_1000093_pt1 | contig 72988 bp, 78 predicted proteins | sample CoawatmetaG10DNA_FD_187512 | JGI IMG/M metagenome (GOLD analysis project Ga0209482, IMG submission 187512) | Marine microbial communities from the West Antarctic Peninsula - Coastal water metaG104-DNA (SPAdes) (version 2) | ecosystem: Environmental > Aquatic > Marine > Coastal ...
ATAAACCACCATCAAGTGTAGGCAAGCCTTCAATAGTTGCTCAAACAATACACTTTATGAACCGACCAATGCCGAAAGATATGCCAACTAAGACATCGAGGGGTCTTTTAGGGATTGAGGATGATAAGACTATTCCAGTAATTAGGAACCCAGATCGCAATATAGAAAATTCAGAATCAGTTTTTTATTTCCCTGGCTGTGGTTCTGAGCGTTTATTTTCTCAAGTTGGCTTAGCAACCCAAGCGATGCTTTATGAGATTGGTTCTGTTACGGTTCTCCCTCCCGGATACCTTTGCTGTGGCTACCCTCAAACATCATCGGGCGATGAGATAAAGGGGCAAGAAATTACCTCAGATAATAGAGTTTTGTTTCATAGAGTAGCCAATACTCTAAATTATTTAGATATTAAAACTGTAATTGTTTCTTGTGGCACCTGCATGGATCAATTGCAAAAATATGAATTTGAGAAGATTTTCCCTGACTGTCGATTACTTGATATTCACGAATATTTAATGGAGAAGGGTGTTTCTATTAATGAGGTAAGTGGCCAACAATACATGTACCATGATCCCTGTCACAGCCCTATGAAAACATACGCTCCAGAAAAAGTTACCAAAGAGTTGTTTGGGAAGGATATACCATTGAATGATCGATGTTGTGGTGAGTCCGGAACATTTGCTGTAACTAGGCCAGATATTGCCTCTCAGGTTAAAATGAGAAAGCAAGAAGAGATTAAGAAGGGAGTTAGAGAAATAAATTCTGTTGATCCAGCAACTAAGGTCAAAATTTTAACTTCTTGTCCGTCCTGTTTACAGGGTCTTGCAAGATACGGGGATGATACCAATACTTCCGCAGATTATATTGTTGTAGAGTTAGCTAAGCATAATTTGGGCGAAAATTGGTTACAAGATTATGTGGAAAAAGCAACAAACGGAGGTATTGAAAAGATTTTGTTATAAAAAAGGTAGAAACACTCTTACAGATGCACTTTGGATCGCTCTCGTAATAAATCTCTCATTTTTTTCAGATAAAACATACGCAAAGTAATCAGTTCTTCCAATGATCTTCCCAAACTCTCTCTCAAAAGATAAATTTTCTGTATTACCATTTATTTCATTGGTTAGTAAGAATGGCCTACCAAGATCATTTCTTTTTGAGGACAGCCTCCAAACAACAACCTCTATATTTCGTGCAGCGTTGTAAATTAATTGCGGGTCTAGTGAATCAAGCATATCAAAATTAATTTTACCATCATGAGCCTTTAATAGCATTGTATATAGTCCGGTAATCAGAGACAAAACTCGATCACCCTTAAAATTATTATCAAATACTTGGTTTAATGCTTCTACATCTTGTGAGTTATTAATTTTAGTAAATAACCAGTCGTGTTTATGACCAAATAACCAGCTAATGGTTTTTTCTGGGCTGTCTGAAGTTGTTTTTCTTAATTCCTGTGGATTTTTTTTGTATAATTTTAGCGCTAATATTTTTAGACTTTCTATATTTTCTCTTACCTCGTAATCTGCCATACGATCAAAGTCAGATTTTTTTAATTGACTAAAGGAGCCTTTATCATATTGTGTAGAACCTTTCCTTTCGATGGTATTTGAGCACCCAAACAATATAATTGATATAAAAAAAATATTTATTATTTTAATTGTCATTTTTAATGAGCCTGTCGCTAGGAAATATGAGTTTAAAAGTACTCCCTTTATTTAGTTCGCTTGAAATATTTAATTCACCTTGGTGTTTAATCATTATATTTTTCACAATAGATAAGCCAAGACCAGTTCCTCCAGTAGACCTACTTCTATCATCATCAACTCGATAAAACCTTTCTGTAATTCTATTGATATGTTTTTTTTCAATACCAATCCCTGAATCAATTACTTCAAATATAGGGGTGTAATTAATCGCATTCCAATTAATATTAATCACCTTATCATTGGGTGTATAACGAATCGCATTAGTAATCAAGTTGGTAAAAGCGCTTTCAATTTCCTGCTTCGATCCATAAATATTGAATTGATAGTTAATTTTGTAAATAATTTTATGCCTACCTTTATCTACTAATTTAATATTTTTCTTTATCTTTTCAAATAATTTCTTACTATTTATTTCCTCAGACCTATTTTTAATAAGACTTGACTCGACATTTGAAAGTAATAAAAGATCATCAATCAATCGCTTCATTCTTGTTGACTGCTCCATCATTAAGTTAAATATCTGCTTTGTTGGTTTATCAGTTATTAAACTTGCATCTAGCGTCTCAATAAAACCAGTTATCACTGTTAATGGTGTTTTTAATTCATGTGAAAAATTTGAAACAAATTCTTTTCTTATTGATTCATTTTTTATGATTACACTAATATCTTTACCAATAATAAGTTTTTGTAATTTCCCAAAACTAATAATTCTAATTTCAATATCTTCAATAATGTTTTTAGTTTTAATATGTATTGGTTGGTCGTACTCTTCAGCATCAAGATAGGCGGTGAATTCTGTATTTCTAAATATGTATTGTATTGGTTGGGTTTTATCTTTGATTGAGTCTATGCCAAACATAGTTTTTGCTCTTTTATTTGCCCATGCAATTTCATTCGATTCGTTAATAATAATAATTCCATCAAAAATCGCATCTGACGCCAAGATAAATTGATCGATAGTTGTCGCAAGGGTTTTTTTTGACTTTCTTCTTGTTCTTATATCTTGATAAATTTTAGAAAAAATACTTTCCCATCCGCCGGTACCTTGCGGAAGCTTCTCAATTGAGGGTTTTGTAAGCCAGGTATTGAGTTTATGCATCCATATTGCGTTTATTAAAATGTATATTGTCAATAAAGTACATATAATAATTAATGCGATTTCTTTACTGGAGATTTTGGAAATAAACAGGTACAAACAAAGTTGTATTAAAAAGAACCAAAAAGTATTCCATCTAATATCTTTCAAAATATTCCTCTTCCTCTCTTTTAAAATTTTTTATTATTACCATAATGTCACTCCACTAAATATATCTATTTTTCTGAAAACTTATATCCAAAACCTCTAATGGTATGAATTAATTTATTTTTTCCAACTTCAGCTAGGTTTTTTCTTAGTCTTTTTATATGAACGTCAACAGTTCGCTCATCTACATCATAATTATTACCCCATATTTTGTTTATAATTTGATTTCTAGAAAAAACAATTTCAGTATTTTTCATAAAAAAATGTAGGAGCTTGAACTCTGTTGGACCCACTTTAATTAATTTATCATCTACTTGAACCTGATGAGTTTGTGGGTTTAGATTTAGTTCAGATATTGTGATTGGCTCATCAATTAGTTCTGGAGACCTTCCTCTTAACAGAGCTTTAATACGAGCTACTAACTCCCTTGGGCTAAAGGGTTTAGTTAAATAATCGTCTGCACCAGCATTAAGTCCCATGATTTTATTATCTTCTTCACTTTTTGCTGTGAGCATTATCACTGGAATTTTTTTTGTTAAGGAATTTCCCCTTAATCTTTTCAGAAATTCTATACCATTCATTCCGGGTAACATCCAATCAAGAACAATAAGATCGGGGACTGTTTCTTTAACAATATTATCTGCATACTCGGCATTAATTGCTCGGATAGGGTTGAAGCCAGCTTGCTGAAGGTTTAGCGCTATTAATTCCAAAATTGAAGTTTCATCTTCTACTATTAAAATATTTGCTGCCATAATATTTAATGTTTATAAAGTTTAAGCTCTCTTAATATTATGACATTTATATGTCATCTATATGTCATTTTTAATAAATTTAGGACGATTTATTAAAATACATTATCATGAGTCTTCTATGTTTTTTTAAGAATATTAAAGGAATTTTTATGTTTGATTTTCTAGCTAAAGATAAAATTATTGCTGATAAGTCTTTTAACAGATGGATGGTGCCCCCCGCAGCTTTATTGATTCACTTATCTATCGGGATGATTTATGGTTTTAGTATATTTTGGACAGGACTAACAAAGCTCATCGGTACTGAGTGCTCTGAATCAACTAGTTTTTTAGAGAGGGCTTTTACTACCTCATGTGATTGGCTGAGAAGTGATGTGGTATGGACTTTTGCTATAGCCATAGTATTTTTAGGTTTAGCCGCAGCTATTTTTGGTCATTGGTTAGAGAAGGCAGGTCCAAGAAAAGCTGGTGTTGCAGCTGCAGTCTTTTGGGGTGGCGGATTAATGATTACATCATTAGGAGTTTCATTACACCAATTATGGTTAATATGGCTAGGGGCTGGTGTTATTGGTGGAATAGGATTAGGTCTTGGTTATATCTCCCCCGTATCAACTTTAATTAAATGGTTTCCTGATAGAAGGGGTTTAGCTACAGGCATGGCAATCATGGGTTTTGGTGGGGGCGCTATGATAGGAATGCCCTTGGGAGACAGTCTTATTAGTACTTATGGCATTGCTCAAACCTTCTTTTTCATGGGTTGTATATACCTTGTAGCCATGATAATCGGCGCTTTTGGTTACAGAGTCCCTGCGGATGGTTGGAAGCCGGATGGTTGGAAGCCGGAAATCAAAAAAGCCACCACAATGATTTCATCTAATCATGTTCACGTAGGAGTTGCTCATAAAACCCCTCAATTTTGGTTTTTATGGGGAGTTCTTTGCTTGAATGTATCTGCAGGTATTGGTGTTTTATCAGTAGCCAAACCAATGTTCCAAGAAATTGCTGCTAGTAGCTTTGACCCATTAATAATTGGTGCAGTGGCTACAGGTTTTGGGGCCTTACTATCACTATCAAACATTTTGGGGAGAATATTTTGGGCATCATCGTCAGACTTTCTTGGCAGAAAATTGACTTACGCAATATTTTTTAGTTTAGGTACATGTTTATATTTAGCAGCTCCTTGGGCTGGTTTAAACCAATATATTGCAACATTTGTTTTAATAACTTTGGTTATTTTAACTATGTACGGAGGAGGCTTTGCAACAATCCCAGCATACCTTGCTGATATATTTGGAACACAACATGTTGGGGCTATACATGGCCGACTTTTAACTGCGTGGTCGACAGCAGGGATTATTGGCCCAATGTTAATTTCTTACTTAAGAGAGTATCAGCTGTCACAGGGTATACCTTCTGAGCAAGCATATAACTCTAGCTTTAAAATTTTGGCAATGCTTTTAGTCGGTGGATTTATTCTTAACCTACTAATTCGTCCAGTAAATAAGAAGTATTTTATGAGTGATTCAGAATTAAAAAAAGAGCAATCTATAGCTGCAAGCAGTAAAGAGGTGCTAAAGACATCGTCTAAAACAAATACAAAGCTGCAAAGTATTATTTTGCCTGTTGCTTGGATTGTAGTTTTGGTTCCGATAACTTTAGGCATATTTAATGCTCTACAAAAAGGGTTGATAATCTTTCAATAAAATACTTATGATAACTAATGATTTAATTGTGGGCATTGTTTGCTCAAGGTTTAACGAGCAGATTATTGAAAAAATTTCGAAAGCTTGTACCTCTAAGCTAAAAGATTTAGGTGTTAGAGCTGAGGCAATAATATATGAAACTGTCCCCGGAGCCCTAGAGATCCCGATTGCTTTGCAAAATATAATAAACAATAAGGCGCCTGATGTCTTAATTGCAATAGGAGCAGTTGTAAGAGGCGATACTTATCATTTTGAGATTGTATCTGAGCAGTCGGCAAACGGGATAATGCGAGTTCAACTAGATAACACTGTACCAATTATTAATGCTGTTTTAACTACAAATACTGCTGAGCAAGCACTCGAAAGAGTTGTTATTAAGGGGGAGGAAGCAGCAGAAGCAGCAATAGAAATGGCGCACAAATTCCCTAAAAGATAATTATGCATAAAAAAACCTCTAAATCAGTAAAAAAAAATAATAATCGTAGGAAATCACGAGAATTAGCAATGAAAGGAGTTTATCGAGGGATTGTTAATCAATTCGACTTAAAGCAAATTAAAAAAGATATTCTTGATGATCCGGATTTTATTCATGCGGATGAAAATTTCTATAATTTGATTTTAAAAGGTGTATTTGAAAACCTTGAGGAACTGAAGAAAGAAATTATGTTGCATACAGATCGTGAGTATAAGGAGCTAAGTCCAATTGAGCTTTCAGTTATGTACATTTCAATATATGAGCTAAAGTATTTACTATCAGTGCCTTATAAGGTTGTGATAAATGAAGCTATTGAGATTTCCAAATCATTCGGTGGGTCCGATGGACACAAATATATTAATGGAATTTTAAATCAAGCAGCACTTGTAAATAGAAAAGAGGAATGCGAAAGAAATAAAAAAAATTAAATATTTACAACCTTTAATTTTTTTTTGTCCCAGAGTAAAAAGCTTTCTGAATCGTACCAGTCATTTAAGACCCATCTCTCACAATGTTTATTATTAAAATTATAATAATGTTTTTTTGGCCTATGTGTATGACCATGAATCATAAGGGGAGGGCAATTAAATTCGTTAAATAAATTTTCTACAGCAGCCTGATTAACATCCATTATTTCAATATTTTTTGATTTCTTTCCTTCGTCACTTTTTTTTCTCACTGCTTTAAAAATATATTGTCTTAACACTAAGGGAAGGTTTAAATATATCTTCTTAACAATAATTGATCGTGCAATAGTTCTAAATTTTTGATATTTTTTGTCATCTACACACAAGGTGTCGCCATGCAAAAGTATGGTTTTTTTATTACCTAGTTGAATTAATGTAGGGTCTTTAAGGATTTGAATACCAGTTTTTTTTTCAAAACCTTTTCCAATAAAAAAATCTCTATTACCAGCAATAAAATAGATATTCATTGATTTTGAAAGTTTTTTTAATGCGATCGTAATCTGAGGGAATTGATTGGTGTCGTCACCAATCCACCAATCAAAAAGATCACCTAAAATAAAAAGACAGTCATAATTACTGACATTTTTTTCAAGGAAATTAATAAATTTAGCTATTGTCTCTGGTGACGAATCATTTAAATGAGTATCTGAAACAAAAACTGCACTAGAATTAATTTTTATCAGTAGATACGTCCTCAATTAATATTACTTCGCTTGGGACATCCTGGTGTCCATTTGTTGTTCCTGTTTTAGTAGCTTTCATTTTTTCAATAACGTCTTGCCCTTCGATGACCTTTCCAAAAACACAGTAGCCGGCACCATCTTGCCCAGGATAATCTAAGAAATCATTATTACCTACGTTAATAAAAAATTGTGATGTAGCTGAATCTGGAACTGATGTTCTTGCCATAGCAATAGTATACATTTCATTTTTTAAGCCATTTTCAGCTTCATTTTTAATTGGTTCATTAGTTTGCTTCTGATTCATATCTTTATCAAAACCACCACCTTGAATCATAAACCCATCAATAACTCGATGAAAAATTGTTCCCTTATAGAAACCTTCATCAATATACTGAAGAAAGTTTTTGACTGTAATTGGAGCTTTTTTTTCTTCAAGTTCGACTGTAATATTACCTAATGTTGTTTTGATAGTGATCATGTTTACCTTCTTTTAATTGAATTAATTGTTACCTTCTTAATTGGAACATCTCCCATGCCGGATTTTACTGTTACTGCACGCTTACTAATTTTTTTAACTACGTCTTGCCCTTCGATGACCTTTCCAAAAACACAGTAGCCGGCACCATCTTGCCCAGGATAATCTAAGAAATCATTATTACCTACGTTAATAAAAAATTGTGATGTAGCTGAATCTGGAACTGATGTTCTTGCCATAGCAATAGTATACATTTCATTTTTTAAGCCATTTTCAGCTTCATTTTTAATTGGTTCATTAGTTTGCTTCTGATTCATATCTTTATCAAAACCACCACCTTGAATCATAAACCCATCAATAACTCGATGAAAAATTGTTCCCTTATAGAAACCTTCATCAATATACTGAAGAAAGTTTTTGACTGTAATTGGAGCTTTTTCGGGGTAAGTTTCGATAATTATCTTGCCTAATGACGTATCTATTACGAGGCTTTCTTTTTCTTCCGAAAAAGAGTTGAGGCTTATTAGGGACAATATGGCAATTAATAAAAACTTGTAAGTTATTTTCATAAAACTCTCTTATATAATTAGGTTTAATTGTTGGCGATCTAAAATTTACTCGTGATATAATTTTTCCATATCGTAATACAAATTTATCATAAATAACATCTCTTTACCAATTAAGGGGTAATGTTTTTCAAATTTAATCATGCTTTCAATTTATAACAGTTTAACCAAAAAAAAAGAAGTCTTTAAGCCCATCATTTCAGGTCATGTAAAGCTATACGTTTGCGGCATGACTGTATATGACTTTTGTCACCTAGGCCATGCAAGATCTATGATTGCTTTTGACCTTATGAACAGATGGCTAAGAGAAAGTGGTTTTAAGGTCTTATATGTAAGAAATATTACCGATATTGACGACAAAATTATTGCAAAATCAGTTGAACAAGGACTGCCTTATCAGGAAATTACTAAAAAATATATCAATGAAATGAATATAGATGCAGATGCGCTTGGAATAATAAAGCCGGATTTTGAGCCTAAGGCGACAGATTATATTGAGGACATGATTGGCATGATAGAAATTCTTTTAGAAAAAGGGTTTGCCTACGTTGGAGATAATAATGATGTTTTTTACTCTGTTCAAATGTTTGCTGACTACGGAAAACTTTCAGGAAAGTCTTTAGAGGATTTGAGGGCGGGAAATAGAGTTAAAGTTGTTGAGGCAAAAAAAAATAGTTTTGACTTTGTCTTATGGAAGGCTGCTAAGCCTAATGAGCCTTTTTGGGATTCTCCTTGGGGGAAAGGTCGACCTGGCTGGCATATCGAGTGCTCAGCTATGAGTAATAAGCTCCTTGGAAATAATTTTGATATACATGGTGGCGGTCAGGACCTACAGTTTCCTCATCATGAAAATGAAATAGCTCAGTCTGAGGCAACTCATAGTTGTAAAATGGCAAATTACTGGGTACATAATGGTTTTATAAAAATAGATGACGAAAAAATGTCTAAATCATTAGGTAACTTTTCTACTATACGCTCCATAACTGACAAAGTTAAGCCTGAAGTCGTTAGGTTTTTTATGCTAAGAGCTCATTACAGAAGTCCTCTGAATTATTCCTTTGAGCAAATAGGTGAGGCACAGAAATCTTTAACTACCCTATACCTATCGATCAGAGGTGTTGAGAAGAGCTCTAGTTATAAAATAGATTGGTCAAATCCTTATGCTAAAAGGTTTAAAATTGGTTTAGATGATGACTTTAATACACCTGAAGCACTGTCAGTTATTTTTAATTTAGTTAACGAGATAAATAAAACTAAAGTGGATTATTTAAACAGTCAAAATTTACTAATTAGTTTGGCTAATACATTAGGTCTTTTGACTATGGACCCAGAAGAGTTCCTTCAAGGAGAAAGCAATTTATCTCTTGATATAGATGGGTTAATTAAAGAAAGAAATATGGCGAAGGACGGTAAAAATTTTGAGGCTGCTGATAAAATAAGAGCTTTACTTTTAGACAATGATATTATTATAGAGGATACTCCAGAAGGAACAACTTGGAGAAAAAAATAGTTTATGGCAGTAAATTTAAAAAAACCAGACAATAAAGATTTGCACCCAATTGCAGGAATAATTCTAGGCACCTCTATGGCGAATCTAAAAAATGAGGATACTAGAGACCTACTAATTATTTCCTTACCCGAGGGGGCAACTGTTACTGGAGTTTTCACCACCAATCAATTTTGTGCCGCACCTGTAATAATTGCACGAAAGAACTTAAAGTTAACGAATAAAATTAGGGCGTTAATTATAAATACAGGATCTGCCAATGCTGGAATGGGCGATCTTGGACTAAATGACTCTCTAGCCATTTGTGAATTTTTAGCGTCAAAGCTCAATATAAAAAAAGACGAGGTGTTGCCTTTTTCTACTGGAGAGATAATGAAGCCTTTACCAGTTGAAAAAATAAAGAAAGCTATCCCTTCAGCAATAAAAAATTTTCAAGAAGATAATTGGTTATTATCAGCTGAATCAATAATGACGACAGATACAATTCCCAAGGCCACCTCTCGTAAAATTAAAATTCAAGGGCAAATTATTACCGTAACAGGAATAAGTAAAGGTTCAGGAATGATTCATCCAAATATGGCTACTATGCTTGCATTTATTGGTATGGATATAAATATTGCACCAAATATACAAGATAAATTAATTGAAGAGGTGACTCAAGAAAGTTTTAATTGTATTTCGGTCGATGGAGACACATCTACAAACGATTCATTTGTTCTTATAAGCACAAATAAAGCTAAAAATAAATTAATTACAGAAGATTCTGATGACTATAAGGTTTTAAAGGCTGCAGTTTTGGAGGTAGCAAAAGAGTTAGCACAAGCGATTATTAAAGATGGAGAAGGTGCTTCAAAATTTATTACTATTAAAGTTGTTGGCGCACAGACTTATGATGAGGCAAAGGAAGTCGCTATGGGGGTGGCATGCTCTTCACTCGTAAAGACTGCCTTCTTTGCATCAGATGCTAACCTAGGTAGAGTTTTGTCAGCAATTGGGAACTGTAAGCTTAATAATTTTGATGTAGAAAATATTGATATTTCCTTGAATAATATTTTATTTGCTGAAAGGGGAAGTAAGGCCCAAAATTACCATGAAGATACAATTCAGACTGAAATGAAAAAATCTGAGATATTACTGACTATTTCACTTAGAAGGGGGGATGAACAAGCAGTTATATGGACATCAGATCTTTCTCATGAATACGTAAAAATTAACTCAGAATATAGAACATAATAATGCCGATTGAAGTGGCTGTTGGTATTTTAGTAAACTCATCGAATCATGTCCTCATTAATCAAAGAACTGCTTTGCAATCCTGGTCTGGATGGTGGGAGTTCCCAGGAGGAAAACTTGAAAAAAATGAGACACCAAGACAGGCATTAGATAGAGAGATTTATGAAGAGTTGGGGGTAGAGGTTATAGAGGCAAAGCAATGGGTAACTAGAAGCTTTTCATACGAAGATACAGATGTAATTCTTTATTTTTTTAAAATACTTAAATGGAATGGAGATGCTAGTTCGAAAGAGGGACAATTATTATCTTGGGAGTATTTTGAAAAAATAGATTTATCAAAGGTTTTACCTCCTAATAAGTTTGTTGCTAGCGCAATAAATTTACCTGACCATTATGCAATCACTAATTTATCTGAAACGCCTTTATTTTTATTCATCCAACAACTTGAGAATAGAATAAAAAATGGGACTAAATTGATTCAGGTAAGAGAGAAAGAATTAAGTGATTATGAGTATAAAAAATTTGCTGAGCGAATTTTAGAAGTTTGCAAGGAGAGGGATGTAAAGGTAATGATAAATAGTAATATAAATTTAGCTTATGAATTATCTGCTGATGGTGTTCAACTAAATTCAGGACAAATTCATAAAATTAATAAATTTCCAAAAGAGCTTATAATTGGAGCATCTTGTCACAACATAAAAGATTTAGATGTTGCTGAAATGAAGGGAGCTAATTTTGCCGTTTTATCACCAATCAAAAAAACACTTTCTCACCCTAAGGCTAAGCCAATTGGCTGGGAGGAGCTTTCAAAATTAGCAATAAAATACACTATGCCAATATATGCTCTTGGAGGAATGGCTTTGGGGGATGTTGAGCGCGCACAAAGTGCTGGCGCAATTGGGATAGCTAGTCAAAGAGATATATGGAAAAACTAGTTAGTAGTAAAAGTGAAGTTCTTTGAAATAGTTTCACCATTATTTTTTTCAAACTCAAAAAATATCGAAATCTCACCTTCCATTTTGAGGTCTTTATTTACTCCAAAAAGCATCAAATGATTTCCACCATGCTTTAAGATAAGGGGGTTTTTAGGGGAGACCTTAGGTCTCAGCATCTTTCGCATTTTCATTACCCCATACTGCCTTTCCATTGAGTGTATTTCAATATTATCAATATATTCACTAGATATTTTTTTTATTAATAACTCTTCCGATGATTCTAGCCGCATAAATCCTGCTGTTACGTTTTGTCCCGGCCTAGGTAATTTAACAATAGCTGAATTAATTTTTACTTCAGCTGCATGCACTGAAATAGCTAATAAAGAAGATATTAAGAGAATTAGAAAGTGATTATATTTCGTCATTAATATTCTCATTTTTTTGATTACCAGTTATTGAGTATTTTTCATTAGCCCAGTCACCAAGATCAATTAATTTACATTTTTCTGAGCAAAAAGGTATAAAAAGTGTTCTCGGGTCACTTGAATTAATCTTTGAGCAGGTCGGGCATTTAATTTTCATTAGAAAGAGCAAACAGACAATTTAAATTTAATAGGTTTGGCTATCATAATAGACTGATTATTTTGTGTAAAGTGAATGTTTAAAGCATATTTATTTGATGTTATTTGAGGACAAAATCTTCCTTTTACAGGGAGTGTTACCAAAACTAAATCATTTTTTAGTTTAGGATCTAGTGAATGCTGCAAAACACCTGATTTTGTAACGTGAGTCTCATTTTGCGCGCTTGCCTTTAGTATGCTTATGATTGCATTAAGACCGCTATAAATTGATGCATAAACTTTAAACTTACCTCTAAAATAATCTTTTTTTTCTTTAGTTTCAAGTTGTTTAATCCAAGATTGAAATTGGGTAATATCGCTACTTACTATACCAAAAGGGCTGTCTGATGCAGCTTTAAGTTCTTGTAAAAATTTATCACTCCCAAAGTGATGCCCTGTAGGAATATCACTTTTCTCTAAAGATTTTTTTATTTTTTTAAGCTCTAAAGATTTTTTTTTATTTTTTGATGTTTTATTTTTTATAGCAATGGCGAGTACTTGCTTATCAAGCTCCTGAATTATTTCAATCTTTAAGTCTGACCTTGATGCACAGGACATAACATCGAAAAGTGTAGTGAAGCAGGCGTGCTCCGAGAACTTTCCCATACTATTTATTTGAGCCTCAAACTTTTGAAAAACTTCCTGCACCCTGAGAAACCTTCTTGTTCTTTCATTCAGGGCTAATTCATATGTAATCATTTTATGTTTACCAATTTATTATGTATTAAATTTTCATGATACTCGATTACATCTCTTTTAAGTTTTGAAATATTTTGCGAGTTATTATCTATTATTTTATCAGCTTTCCTTTGTTTTTCCTTCCTACTTGTCTGACATGACATTATTTTATTTATCAATTGAGTTGAAATATCATCTCTTGATTGGACCCTTAAAACTTGAGTTTTTTCTTCGCAGTCAATGAGCAGAGTTTCAGAAACTAAATCTTGATAAGTATCTGATTCAAATAGTAAAGGTATTACAATGACCGCATAATAAAATTTCTTTTGTCTAGTAATAATTTTAATTTCATCAATACAGCTTCTATATATAATTGGATGGAGTATACCTTCAATATCTTTTTTTATTTTTTTTGAGTTAAATATATCTACTTGTATTTTTTTTCTATCCAGCTCTTTAACTGGGTTTAAATAATAATTCCCATATTTCTCAATTATTTTTATAAATCCGGGCTTATTTTTTTGCGTGATTCTTTTAGATATTTCATCAAGGTCAACCAAGTAAACATTAGGAATTTTTTTAAAAATATTTGAGGCTTCGCTCTTACCAGAGCCGATTCCACCAGTTAACCCAACAAGAAACATATTTTTATCCTGATATTAATTAAAGTCACCATATATTTAATATAAATTATATGATAACTTATAAAGTAAATATGAATAATACAGAAAATAATAACCTTTACCTCCCAGCAAACCTGTTATCTCTTAGTGACTCAGTAATTTGTAAAGTTGAAGTTGATCTTGCAGGTTGGCTTGAAGATCTTTCTGGAGTAAAAGGCTGGGAAATATGGTCTGAATTAGAGAATGAGAACTCCATAAGCTTTTTTCTTAAACTTGAAAATGATAATGCCGAAGTGACTCTATATAAAAGCGGTTACGCAATAGTTGATATTAATGGCGAATCTGTATTTAATGGAGATTTGATTGAGAAGAGAGCTCCAGGAGCGAAATTAAGCTACTACCGAGTTGATGATGGGGAAAAGATTTTATTGCATTAAGTTTTTTTCAATAATTTCTATTTATTGAATGTTCGGCTAATTTAACGATGACATTATTATTTTCATGTGGCCCAAGATCATCTAGTATTTTTTTAATCTCTTTTATGTGTTTTTCTGCACTTATTTTTACTGTTTTTACAATATTATTGTCTTCCATGATCTGAATTATGTCCGGTAACTTACTAATGTCCCCAGTTTTTATTGAGTTCTTTATCATTTCTTTTTGATTTTTATTTGATTTTTGGATGGTGTAAATTAAAGGTAATGTTACCTTTCCTTCACTTAAGTCATTTCCTACATTCTTGCCAATTTCATTTGGCTTTCCTGAGTAATCAAGAATGTCATCAGCTATTTGGAATATTAATCCAAAATGATGACCAATTTTTGCGTATGCTTGGATTGTTTTTTTATCTGTATTATTTATTAAGCCCGCAATACTTCCACAAGCTTCAAATAATTGTGCAGTTTTAAACTCTATAACTTTGAAGTAATGCTCTTCTGAGATATCTGGATTATGGCTATTAAGAAGCTGTAACACTTCGCCTTCTGAAATTTTATTTGTCGCATCCGCAAGAACTTTCATGATTTGCATGTCATTTATTTCTACCATCATTTGAAATGATCTCGAGTATATAAAGTCACCAACTAAAATGCTTGCTGCATTACCAAAAATAGCGTTAGCTGTTTTTGAATTTCTTCTTGTCATTGACTGGTCGACTACATCATCATGAAGAAGTGTTGCGGTGTGAATAAGTTCAATTATCGATGCAGCCTCATAGTGTTTTTTTGAAATATTACCTTGTAACCCAGATAGCAATAAGTGAAGAACTGGCCTCATTTTTTTACCTTTTCCATTAATTATATGGCTGGAAATCTGGTTAATTATCGGGACTTCAGATTTAAGGGATTGTGTAATAACGCTATTTACGGAATTAAGGTGGTCTCTAATTGGTAGAATAATATTTTCGAAAGACAAAGAGGATATACTTTTGTAAGTGTTAAATGAAAAATTTTATCATATTCTAGCTTTGTTATTTTAATAGCTTTCCAAATAGTACATTTAAATATAATTTTAGAGTAACCTTAATACATTGATAAATTCTTATTTTTTAAGTATAATCGCCTGTTCAAAATGAATATAAATTAAAAGGTAAGTTCAATGTACGCGGTTATAAAAACAGGTGGAAAACAATTTAAAGTGGTTGAGGGAGAAACCCTAAAGGTAGAGAAACTATCTATCGAAGTGGGTAAAAGTCATAGCATTAGTTCAGTACTCACCATTGTTGATGGAGATAAGGTTACAATTGGTACCCCTGAGGTCAAAGGCGCAAATGTTGATGCCACAATTGTTTCTCACGGACGAGGTGACAAAGTTATGATCTTTAAAATGAATCGAAGAAAAGGTTATAGAAAAACACAGGGTCACAGACAAAGTTTTACTGAGATTAAGATTGATAAGATAGCTATTAAATAAATTAAAATTAAGGATTTTATAGATGGCACATAAAAAAGCAGGCGGTAGTTCTAGAAACGGAAGAGACTCCCAGTCTAAAAGACTTGGTTTAAAAGCATTTGGTGATCAATTAGTTAAAGCTGGAAGCATAATTGTTAGGCAAAGAGGTACAAAAATGCATCCGGGCGATAATGTCGGTATGGGCAAAGACCATACTTTATTCGCTAAAGCAGATGGGAAAGTAAATTTTACGACTAAAGGGTCCTTAAAAAGGAAATTGGTAAACATTCTTCCTGTTTAATTTATTTAAAAATTTACAAAAAGCCCTGTCAGTTGATAGGGCTTTTTTATTTGGTGGAAAGATAAATGAAATTCATTGATGAAGCAGTAATTAAAGTATACGCAGGTGATGGGGGAAACGGTGTAGCAACCTTTCGGAGGGAGAAGTATGAGCCGATGGGCGGACCTAATGGAGGCGATGGCGGCAGGGGTGGCAGCATACATTTTCAGTCTGATGAAAATATTAACACTCTGATTGATTATAGATTTGTTAAAAATTATCGAGCTAAAAGAGGCGAGAATGGAAGAAGTTCTGAGTGTTATGGGGCAAAAGGTGATGACCTCTTACTCAGAGTGCCGGTTGGAACAGTCATACAGGAAAGACTTACTGGGCAAATACTTGCTGACTTTAAGGTGCACGGAGAGAGCCTTATAATCGCGAAAGGCGGTAAAGGTGGGCTTGGGAATGTTCACTTTAAATCTAGCACCAATAGAGCGCCTAGGCAGCGAACAGATGGAGAGCCGGGAGAAGAGTTTGAGTTATATTTGGAGCTAAAAGTACTCGCTGACGTTGGTCTACTGGGGATGCCAAATGCAGGTAAGTCTTCTTTTATTAGAACTGTTTCTTCAGCAAAGCCAAAAGTTGCTGATTATCCTTTTACTACCCTGCAACCAAATTTAGGTGTTGTAAAAGTGGATTTAAATCGAAGTTATGTCGTTGCTGATATACCTGGTTTAATTGAAGGAGCTGCTGAAGGCCATGGCTTGGGGCATCAATTTTTAAGGCACTTATCAAGAACAAAGCTTTTATTGCATATTATAGATATTGCACCTTATGATGATTCAATTGATCCAGCATTACAGGCTAAAAGTATTTTGAACGAGTTAAAAAAATATAATAGTGAACTATTTAATAAGCCAAGATGGTTGATTCTAAATAAGATTGATTTATTGCAAGATTTTAGCAAAATAAAAGAACGTATTGCAAAAGAGTTAAATTGGGATAAAGAGATATATTGCATATCTGCAATCAACGGAGAAGGTTGTAAGGAATTAAGTTACAAAATTATGGAACATATAAGTAAAATAAAATAATATGGAAAAATACAAATTTTCAGAAGCTAAAAGAGTTGTAATTAAACTCGGTTCTAGTGTGGTAACTAATGAGAAGGGTTTGAATGAAATTTTTTTATCTGACTTAATTCAACAAATTGCTTTTATTGTCGCTCAAGGAGTAGAGGTTTTGGTTGTTACAAGCGGAGCAGTTGCGGCTGGAATTAAAAGATTAGAAATAAAGAAAAGACCTAAGGAGTTAAGTCAGCTTCAAGCTGCAGCAGCTGTTGGTCAAATGGACTTAGCTCAAATTTACCAAAAAATATTTTTTCAAAACAACCTTATTGCGGCACAAATTTTATTGACACACGATGATCTTAGCGATAGAAAAAGATATTTAAATGCAAGGTCTACAATCTGTAGACTTATTTCTGATAAAGTTATTCCAGTAATTAATGAAAACGATACCGTTGCAACTGACGAGATAAGGTTTGGAGATAATGATAATTTGGCGGCTATGGTTTCAAATCTAGTAGAGGCCGACTGCCTCTTACTTTTGACTGACGAAAAAGGTTTATTTACTGAGGACCCTAAAAAAAATAATAAAGCCGAGCTTATTTCAAATGCATTTGTCGACGACAAAAAATTAGATAAAATTGCAAGCGGTACTTTTTCTGATATTGGGACTGGTGGTATGACAACCAAGATAGAGGCAGCACGAAGAGCTGCTTTAAGTGGAACGCATACAATAATTGCTTCTGGAAATTCTAAAAATATTCTTAAATCTCTGTATATTAAAAATAATTTAGGTACATTTCTCCAAAGTAGGGAGCTTAAGTTGGTTGCGCGAAAGAAATGGCTTGCAAATAATTTAAAACCACTCGGAAAGGTTTACATTGATAAAGGGGCTGCTGAAGCGCTTGTGAAAGATGGAAAAAGTCTCCTATCTGTAGGAGTATTAAACATCGAAGGAAAGTTTGATCGCGGTGAAGCTGTTGATTGCTTTGATGAGGCAGGAAAAAAAATTGCTCGGGGACTTGTCAATTATAATTCAGTAGAAGCAAAAAAAATAATAGGGTTATCAAGTGATAAAATTGAATCTATACTTGGCTATATTAATGAGTCAAATTTAATTCATAGGAATAATTTGGTTATTACTTTGAGTAACAGGGAAAAAAAATGAGTAAAAAAAGAATAGTGGTTGCAATTATTATGGGGTCAAACAGTGATTGGCCAATCATGAAGTATGCAGCTGAAATACTAGATGAGTTTGATATAGGCTATGAGGCTCAAGTGGTTTCAGCCCACAGAACACCAGACTTAATGTTCAAATTTTCTGAAGAAGCAGAAAAAAAGGGTCTCCAAGTTATTATTGCAGGAGCAGGAGGGGCTGCGCATCTTCCAGGAATGGTTGCTTCAAAAACTACCCTACCAGTTCTAGGGGTTCCAGTTCCATCTAAGCACTTAGAAGGACATGACTCACTATTATCCATCGTTCAAATGCCAAAAGGTATTCCTGTTGCAACATTTGCTATTGGAGAGCCTGGCTCATATAATGCTGGATTATTTGCCGCTTCATTAATTGCTGTAAATGATAAAGAAGTTCGTAAAAAGTTAATTGAATTTAGAGAAAAGCAAGTAACAAAAGTGTTAAATATGAAGTTGGATGCAAAGTAGTTTGTGCAAGACAGTTATACCGGTCGGATCTCTAGGAATTTTGGGGGGAGGCCAATTAGGTCTTTTTTTTACTATTGCAGCTCAAAAAATGGGTTATTCAGTTGTTGTATTAGATCCTGACGATAAAAGCCCAGCAGGTAAAATTGCTAATAAGCATATATGTAAGCCATACGATGATTTAGAGGCACTTGATCAGTTAAAAGCTATCTGCAGACTAGTTACAACTGAATTCGAAAATATTCCCGCTGAAACACTTCGGTACCTTGAAAAAGATATTATTGTTCGTCCTAGTTCTAAGGCAATATCTATTGCTCAAAATCGCATCAAAGAAAAAGAGTTCCTTAAAAAATGTGGAATGCCTGTTGGGACCTACGTTGTTATAGATACCATGGAGTCTATAAGTAAATTAGATTTAAATAAAGTCTTAATATTCCCAGGAATACTTAAAAAAGCTGAATTTGGTTACGATGGCAAAGGCCAAATTCATGTTAATAACAAGGATGAACTAGAGGCCGCGTTCATAGCTTTTAATAGTACGCCATGTACTTTGGAGCTAAAACTAGATTTAGATAGTGAGTTTTCTGTAGTTTTGGCTAGGTCTGTTGATGCACAGTTTGTAGTTTATCCAGTGATTCGAAACCACCATGAAGCAGGTATTTTGGATGTATCCTTCATCTCAGGAATTGATCCTGAAGGAGAGCAAAGTGCTTGCATATCATTAGCTAAGAAAGTTGCTAACGAATTAAGTTACATTGGTGTTATGGCTGTAGAATTTTTTGTAAGCCAAGGTAATATCTTTGTTAATGAAATCGCACCTAGACCTCATAACTCAGGACACTTTTCTATTGATGCTTGTGGTTACAATCAATTTGATCAACAAGTGCTAACCCTAACAGGAAATAATCCAAGAAAAGAAGCAACACAGTTTCCTAAATCGGCAATGTTAAACATTTTAGGAGATTTATGGTTTAGAGACGAACTACTTAGAGAGCCAAAATTTGAAATGATTGCTGGGCCTGGAGTTATACTTCACTTGTATGGTAAAGATCAGCCGCGTAAAGGAAGGAAAATGGGTCATATAACAATACTAGGATTACTAGGCCAAACTGGCGAAGAGGTTTTACAGAGGGTCGAAGAAGTAAGAAAAATTTTGTTGGAAAACTAAAGGCTTCTAAACTTATAGAAGCAATTAGTTTTGTTACATAGACTTTATAGCCGAATTCAATCTAGATTTATGTCTAGCCGCTTTATTTTTATGAATAATATTTTTATCAGCTATTTTGTCAATTACAGGAGTGTTCTCGTCAAAAGCTTGTTTTGCTTTTTTCTTATCCCCACCTTGAATGGCACTAATAATTTTTTTTAATGCTGTTCTCAGACTTGATCGAAGGCTTGCATTGTGAGCTCTCTGTGAATCATTTTGTCTGGCACGTTTTTTTGTTTGAGCCGTGTTGGCCATATAACTATCCTTGTATTGCATTTTAAAGAGTACGTATTCTATCTATTTTCTTAATTAGATACAAGCCATTACTAAAATTTCGTTATTAAACTTATCCTATCTTAGAATTTAATAAGACTACCATGATAAAATCAAATATATTCAATACTTTATAGCTCCATTATGAATTTATTTAAAATACTTACCAACGTTGGAGGGATGACAACCCTATCAAGGGTATTAGGCTTTATAAGAGATACTATTATCGCTAGAGTTTTCGGTGTTGGTTTTGCGACGGATGCTTTTTTTGTAGCATTTAAAATACCAAATTTATTGAGAAGAATATCAGCTGAGGGAGCATTTACTCAATCCTTTGTACCAATTTTATCTGAATATAAGGAAAAAAATAAAAAATTTGAATTACATCTATTTATTAATAGAGTTGCTACTTTACTAGGTATATTTTTAGTCATCATTACTCTGCTTGGTATTTTTGGTGCACCTTGGTTAATATATATTAGCGCACCAGGTTTTGTTTCTAATCCACAAAAGTTTGAATTGACCGTAGATCTTTTAAGGATAATATTTCCATACATATTCTTTATTTCTTTAGTCTCAATGGCTGGTGGAGTTTTAAATACATTCGGTAAATTTTCTGTCCCTGCTTTTACTCCGGTATGGTTAAACATTTCATTTATTATTTCTGCTTTGTTCTTTGCTGACTATTTTAGTCAGCCCATTTTTGTTCTTGCATGGGCAGTTTTTTTTGGTGGCATATTACAACTTAGTTTTCAGATACCTTTTTTAAAAAAAATTGGTTATTTACCAAGTTTAGACTTTAATTTTAATGACCCTGGAGTTTGGCGAGTTATAAAATTAATGGGTCCATCAATACTTGGTGTATCAGTGGCTCAAATTTCATTATTGATTAACACAGTATTCGCATCATTTTTGGCAGTCGGAAGTGTGTCTTGGCTCTATTATGCAGATAGACTTATTGAATTTCCAGTAGGAGTCCTTGGTGTTGCGCTTAGCACCGTTCTTCTTCCGAGCCTTTCAAGGAGTTTAGCAAATAATAAAAAATCTGAATATTCTAGCTTGATTAATTGGGGTATAAAATTAGGAATACTCACGGCTGCTCCAGCATCAGCAGCGCTAGTAATTTTATCTATACCCTTAATTACAACATTATTTTTTTATGGAGCATTTCAAGAGACTGATGTTTTAATGACTCATAACGCATTGATAGCTTATAGTGTTGGTCTAATTGGTTTAATTCAAATCAAAATTATAGCTCCAGCTTTTTACGCTCAACAAAATGTTAAAACTCCAGTTAAAATTGCTATTTTTACCCTATTTTGTACGCAATTTATGAATTTAATTTTTATTGGTATATTCCAGCATGCTGGGTTAGCACTTGCAATAGGTTTAGGCGCATGCATAAATGCTGGGTTGCTTTTTTTCTTCCTTCAAAAAAGTAAATTGTTTAAATTAGATTCAAACATATTTAAATTTATAATCAAAGTATTGGTTTCTGCTGGCATTATGTCTGCAGTATTGTTTTATTTCAAAGGATCCACTGAAGATTGGTTAAACTATTCTGCGATATCAAGAGTTGGTAATTTAATATTTTTAATTTTTGTTGGCACTGTTGTATATTTTATAAGTTTAAAATGCTGCGGCATTGAATTAACTAAATTTTTAAAAAAAAATCATAATTATTAATGAAAATTTATAGACATTTCCCTACAAATCATCCACCTTGTATTTTAACGATAGGTAATTACGATGGAATACATTTGGGTCACCAGGCTTTAATTAATAAACTAACTCTAATGTCAAAGAAACTAAATTTAGAGTCTGCTGTTATGACGTTTGAGCCACACCCAAGAGAATTTTTTTCTTTAAAGGACTCCCCCCAAAGAATTATTAGCCTTCGTGAGAAACTCGAGTTTTTTGATTCAAAAAATATAGATCGTGTTTATGTAATAAAATTTAATAAAGACTTCTCCTTGTTAAGTGGCGAAGATTTTACCGATAATTTACAGAATCAAATTAATGTAAAGAAAATTTTAGTAGGCAAAGATTTTAGATACGGAAAAAATAGAGATTCTGGGGTTGAGGAAATCAAACAAAGCGGAATTGAAGTTATTGCGCTTGATGAAGTTAAATATTTAAGCCAAAGAGTCTCTAGTACAATTATTAGAAACGCCCTGGCTGATGGTGACTTTAAACTTACCAAAGAACTACTAGGTAGATATTATTTTATTTCTGGAAAAGTAGTCCACGGGAAAAAAATAGGCCGTCAACTTGGATTTCCGACAGCAAATATACATATACATCATAAACAACCTCCATTAAGTGGAGTCTTTGCTGTAAAATTAGATAATATGTTTGGTGTGGCAAATTTAGGAACTAGGCCAACTGTTTCAGGCGAAAAAAAAATATATCTTGAGGTACACATACTAAATTTTTCTGATGATTTATATGGAAAACATGTCCGTGTAAATTTTCTAAAAAAAATTAGAGATGAGTTTCACTTTCCTACTATTGAAGCACTTAAATCACAAATAAAGCTAGATATTCTGGCGACTAAAGATTTTATAAGTAAATTATGAGCGAAAAAAATAACTACAAATTAAATTTACCTGAAACAGATTTCCCGATGAGAGGAAATCTTGCGAAAAGAGAGCCTGACTGGCTTAAGTCTTGGCAAGATTCTGATGTTTACGGTAATATTAGAAAGCTAAGGAAGGGTAAGAAGAAGTACATACTCCATGACGGACCCCCTTATGCTAACGGTGACATACACATAGGGCATGCCGTAAATAAAATTCTCAAAGATTTTATTGTTAAATCGAAAACATTATCTGGATACGACGCTCCTTATGTACCGGGATGGGATTGTCATGGTCTACCAATTGAATTGGTAGTTGAAAGGAAGCACGGTAAAAATATTGATCCAAAAAAGTTTAGGGGACTGTGCAGGGAGTATGCAAAAATCCAAGTTGAAAATCAAAAAAAAGACTTTCAAAGGTTAGGTGTTTTAGGAGATTGGGATAAACCTTACCTTACGCTTGATTACCAGGTAGAGGCAGATATAGTAAGATCGTTAGCTGAAGTTTATAAAAATGGGTTTCTACAACAAGGAAGTAAGCCCGTGCATTGGTGTACGGAATGTGGCTCAGCACTTGCTGAAGCCGAAGTAGATTACGAAGATAAGGTTTCTTTAGCAATTGATGTTGCATTTTCTTGCGATGATTTGAGTGCCGCTGAAAATATTTTTGCAACAAAAATAAATAAAGATCTCTTAGTTGTTATTTGGACTACTACACCATGGACAATTCCTGCTAATGAGGCAATTTGTGTTAACCCAAAACTTGAGTATGGTTTATATGAATCTAAGGATAAATTTTTTATTCTTTCAACTGAGTTAGCCGATAAAAACTTCGAAAAGTATTTAATCGATGCAAAAAAAATATCAGTTTGTAAGGGCTCCCAGCTTGAAGGTATTCTATTTAAACATCCGTTTAAAGGAAATAAGGTCCCTATTATTTGCGGCAGTCATGTTTCTATAGAAGCAGGTACCGGCTTAGTTCATACAGCCCCCGCACATGGCCTTGATGATTATATTGTTGGATTGAAGTATAAGCTTCCAGTTGAAAACCCAGTTGATGAGTTAGGGGTATTTAAGGAAGACACACCTCTATTTGCCGGACTCACTGTCTGGGATGCCGCTAAAAGTATAATAGAAGTCTTGCAAAAAAATAATTCTCTAATGTATCAGGAAAAATACAAGCATAGTTATCCTCACTGCTGGAGGCACAAGGCGCCAATTATATTTAGAGCAACACAGCAATGGTTTATTGGAATGGATAGTAAAAATAAAAATAATATGTCCTTAAGAGATTTAGCAAATAAGTCTGCTTCAGGTATAAAATTTTATCCTGAGTGGGGGAAAAGTCGTCTAGAAGCCATGATGAAGAATAGACCTGATTGGTGTGTCTCTAGGCAAAGAAACTGGGGTGTTCCAATACCCATTTATGTTCACAACGAAACAAATGTACCACACCCAAAGACACTAGAGTTTTTGGATATTGTAGCAAATGAGATTGAAGAAAAAGGTATTGATGCATGGTTTTTACTTGATGATTCAATCTTGCTGAAAGAGGATGCAGGGAATTATGTGAGAACCAATGATACGTTGGATGTGTGGTTTGATTCTGGTACTACCCATCAATCTGTTTTAAATAAAAGGGAAGAATTAAGTGCCCCAGCTGATCTTTATTTAGAGGGCTCTGATCAACATAGAGGTTGGTTTCAATCAAGCTTACTAACATCTTGCGCAATTAATGGAATTGCACCATACAAGTCATTACTAACTCATGGGTTTGTAGTAGATGGCAAGGGACATAAAATGAGCAAATCTAAGGGCAACGTTATTGCTCCTCAGAAAATTATTGATCAATATGGAGCAGATATACTTCGTCTATGGGTCGCTTCAACTGATTATTCAGGTGAGCTGAACATTTCTGATGAAATAATTAAAAGAGTTGCGGATAGCTACAGAAGAATAAGAAATACATTAAGGTTTTTATTATCCAATTTAGAAGATTTTGATAGTGAAACTATGATTGTTAGTCCTAAAGATATGCTGTCAATTGATAGATATGGTTTATATCTTGCTAGTAATTTACAAGATGGTATTTTAAAAAACTATGATTCGTTTGAATTTTACTTGGGCATGCAAAAATTTGTTTCGTTTTGCTCTGAAGATTTAGGTGGGTTTTATTTAGATATCTTAAAAGACCGTTTGTACACCACAAAGATTAATTCTCACGCAAGACGATCTGCACAGACAGCATTGTTTCATATAACTAATTCATTAATGCGTATTATGGCACCCGTGCTTAGCTTTACTGCTCATGAGGTCTGGGAGATTATGGAGAAAGAAGATAAAGATAATGTTTTTTCAGACGCCTGGTATATCTATCCAGATCACGGGTTAACTGAAAAACAATTAAGTGACTGGAGCCATATCGTTAAAGTTCGTAGTAATGCGAATAAAAAAATTGAAGAACTTAGGGAGAAGGGAGAGGTTGGCTCATCCTTGCAAGCTGAGTTGGAGATTAAGGCTCCAGATGAAAGCTATAAAATACTAATGTCTTTCGAAGATGATCTTAAATTTATTTTTATTGCATCAAAAGTTAGTGTTAAAAAGTCTTCAGGCTCATTGGAGATAATGGTTAATAAAAGCGCACACAAGAAATGTGAAAGATGCTGGCATTATAAAAAAGATATTGGCTCTAATGAATCCTACTCTGATATATGTGAAAGATGCATAAGTAACCTTTCTGGACCTGGCGAAAAAAGAATTCATGCTTAAGTTATTATTCATAACTAGCTCTATTGTTGCGTTAGACCAGGTCCTAAAATTTTTAATAATTACAAGGCTTCAATTTCAAGAGATTATCGAAATTAATTCAATTTTAAAAATTGTATATTTTCGTAATGATGGCGCGGCTTTTGGTTTTCTTAGTAACGCAGGTGGATGGCAAAGATATTTTTTACTTTTTGTTGGCGCTATTGCTGTAACTACAATCCCTATTTTAATTAAAAAATACAGAAATGAGAGAATTGTTGTCGCTGGGCTAGTGTTAATTTTAGCCGGAGCAATAGGAAATTTTTATGATCGATTTTTTTTGGGGTACGTAGTTGATTTCATACTATTTCACGTAGAACAATACTATTGGCCAGCATTTAACGTAGCTGACGCCTCTATTTCTGTTGGCGCAATGTTACTAATTTATGATTCAATAAAAAAATGACTGACTGGTATTTATAGTGAAGCAAGCTTTTGGAAAAATCACTAAAGTTACAAAAGGAAGAAAGTTATATGATATTACTGAGAATGTTCTTAATTGGGTTAAAACTCAACAAATAGAATCTGGGTTGCTAACGTTAAATATTCTTCATACTTCAAGTAGCTTATTAGTAAATGAAAATTATGATTCGGATGTGTTAATCGATCTAGAAAATTTTTTCTCAAGACTAGTAAGGGATGGGGATAAGATTTTTACCCATGTGGCCGAGGGCTCCGATGATATGCCTGCTCATATTAGGACGGCTTTAACACAAACTAACTTATCTTTTTCAGTTGAAAATAAAGAAATCTCGTTAGGAAGATGGCAGGGTATATTTATCTTCGAACATCGATATGATGAATTTATAAGAACTGTTAACTTACATATAATAGGTGAATAATTTATTTATTATTAGTCCATTTAAGTGGGTCAAATGGTTTACTTTTTCTACGTAATTCATAATATAAGCCGTTAGTAATATTTCCGCCACTATTACCAACAAGCGCAATGGTATCTCCCCCCTTTACAATGTCATTTTCTTTCTTATTCAGGGATTTATTGTTTCCATAAAGGCTCATATATTGATTGCCATGATCAAGAATAATAATGTTACCGTAGCCCTTTAGCACTCTTGCAAAAACTACCTTTCCTTTTGCAATGGCATAAACCTTTCTTCCTTCAGGCGCTTTAATAAAAATACCTTTGTAGGTAACGCCAGTATCCTTTCGCTTAGAGCCGAATTTATTAGTGACCTTGCCTTTTACGGGCAACCTTAATTTCTTTTTTAGCTTAGCAAAGTTTATTCCATCAAATTTATTATTTGGAATATTTTTATTATCTTTTATTGATTTCTTCTTTTTAGACTTCTTTGCAGACTCTTTTTTTGATTTTTCAAGTAATTTTTGAATAATAGAAGTTAATTTTTTTTCGTCCGCTATTAACTTTTTCTTTAATTTTTTTTGAGATTCAATCTTTTTTGATATTTTATTAATAACATTTTTTTTTGCTTTTTTTTGCTTTAAAAGTTTTTTATTATTTACAAGCTTCTTTTGCTTTAATGAGGATATTTTTTTTATTGTTTTGTTTGTTGTTTCTTTCTTTTCATTAATCTTATTATATGTATTTTTGATCTGAGTGATATTTTCGTTATACGATCTTGATAGGTAGCCCAGGTAATTTATTTCTCTGGTTATTTTGTTTGGATTAACACCCTCTAAGAACATTTGTAAATAGCCGGGTTTTGGTTTTATATATGATTGATAGAGTATTACTGATTGTCTTTTTTTCCCTAGGGCTAACTCCTTTTTAAGTTTTTTTATTTCTCCATTAAGTTTTGATAGTTTTTTTTTATTTATTCTTTCTTTATTATTTATTTTTTTAAGTTCTTTTTTAGTCTTTATAATTTTTTTTTCTTGTTTTTTTAAAGCTTTTTTTAGGCCTTCTTTTGTTTCTTTATTTTTTTCTATTTTTTTATCAATATCATTTATTTTTTTTTGTATTTGACCAAGATTGACTTTTTTTTCTGTTGTTTGATTTTGAGTTCCAGCTAAACTTAAGCTACTAAATATAAGTACTGTAAAAGTAATTAAAAGTATATTGATTGTTAAATTTTTAATCATCAAATTCTATAAGGTTTTGGCCTGTCATCAAAGAGGGTGGCTCTTGATTCATCAGCCCAATTATAGTTGGAGCTATATCAGATAGCTTGCCCTTGTCTTTGATTTTTGCTTTTTTACCTATGTAAACAAAAGGAACAAGGTTTGTTGTGTGCTGTGTGTGTTTTTGACTATTAATATTATCAACCATTTGTTCTGCATTGCCGTGGTCAGCAGTTATTATCATATGTCCGGCAACCTTTAGTATCGATTGGTATATTATTCCAATACATTCATCTAAAACCTCTATTGCCTTTATTGCTGCTTTTAAATTTCCTGTATGTCCCACCATGTCACTATTCGCATAGTTACAAATTATCACATCATAATTCAATGACGCAATTGCGGTATCTAGTTTTTCTGTAACCTCATACGCACTCATCTCTGGCATTAGATCATATGTCTCAACTTTTGGTGAGGGCACCATAATTCGATCTTCACCTAAATACTTTTCTTCCTCTCCGCCGTTAAAGAAAAACGTTACATGTGGATACTTTTCTGTTTCAGCAATCCTTAATTGTGTTTTACCTGATTCTGAAATGAACTGTCCTAAGGTGTCTTGAACTTCAATGGGCTCAAAGATAGTTTTTGCTTTTTTTTGGTTTTGATCGTAGTTGGTGAGAGTAAAGTAATGAAATTTTTTGGGTAACGAACCTCTGTCAAAATGCTCAAATTCTTTATTAAGAATCGCATCAGTTAACTGCCTAGCTCTATCAGATCTAAAATTCATAAATATAACCGAGTCACCATCATTAATTCCACTTTTCGATGAGCTGGCGTTGATTAATGTTGGCGATAGAAACTCATCAGTTTCACCTCTTAAGTACCCATCTTTTAAAGCATCAAGTGCAGAGGTGGCTGAAAACTTAGCCTTACCATGAACAACTAAATTAAATGTTGATTCTATTCTATCCCAACGATTATCTCGATCCATCGAATAAAACCGACCAGAAAGAGTGGCTAATTCACCAACCCCTATTTCTTTACAAAATTTTTCTGTAGATTGAATAAATTTTTCCGCACTTTTAGGAGGGGTATCTCTTCCATCTAAAAAAGCATGGATGTAAACTTTTATAACCTTTTGTTTTTTAGCAAATTCAATCATTGCTTTAAAGTGCTCAATATGACTATGAACACCTCCATCTGACAATAAACCAAAAAGGTGAAGGGCTTGGTTATTTGATGCCAGTTGCGTAAAATTTTCTTTAAGCGTCAAGTTATTGTAAAAATTACCATTTTTAATACTTGTATTTATTCTTTCAATATCCTGACTAATAACTCTTCCAGCACCAATATTTAAATGACCTACCTCAGAATTACCCATTTGTCCTTTTGGTAGCCCTACATGTGATTCAGATGCATTTATTAGGGTATGAGGGTGCTTTTTTAGCAACATGTCCCAATTAGGCGTATTTGCCATTGATATTGCATTATCTTGTGACTCATCACTATGACCAAATCCATCTAGAATTAAAAGTAATATAGGGTTTTTTTGCATTTTATTATCGAATAAATTATTTTATTTATTTAAGTTCAATTATAATGCCTCTTTGCAATTTAGCTATTAGTTAATTAATTTTTAATTAAATTTTTATAAAAAAATAAAATATGAAAAAAATATTAATGTATACCAGTAATTTTTGCCCATACTGCACTAACGCGGAAAAACTATTGTCAGAAAAAGGTGTTGATAATATTAACAAGATAAAAGTTGACGAAGATCGAAATACTTTAGAAGAAATGATACAAAAAACTGGAAAAAGAACAGTTCCACAAATATTTATAGGAAATCATTACGTTGGAGGTTTTGAGGATTTAAGAAAATGCGATCAATCCGGCGAGCTTGATAGATTGTTATTGGATTAAATTTTACATAAATATTTCATTCTTTTTTGATTAAAAGATAGAATATCGACATACTTAATCAATTTTACTTAATTTAATAAACTAAACGAACTGGAAAAAAAATGGCAGACGATAAAAAAACTAAAAAACCTACAACTACAAAAGCAAAAAAAAATTCTACAGCAAAGATTAATCAAGCTGAATCACAAAATCAAGGACCTGGTTTTGGAATTGAAAAACTTTTCCTTAAAGATGTTTCAGTTGAAATACCAAATGCTCCAGAGATATTTACTAATAGAGAAGCTCCACAAATTTCGCTAGAATTAAATAATTCAGCTAAGCCTCTCTCAGATGGCTACTATGAAGTTGCTCTGCAGATAACTGTAACCTCAAAGCAGGGCGATGATACTTCTTTCTTAATTGAAGTAACTCAAGCTGGTATTTTTAAAATTTTAAATGTACCTGAAGAAGGGATGGAAATGGTCCTTGCAATCACATGCCCAAATATCTTATTTCCTTATGCAAGGGAAGCGATATCAGACCTTGTTACTAAAGCAGGGTTTTCACCCGTACTTTTAAATCCTATAAATTTTGAAACTTTATACATGCAACAAAAAGAGCAACAGCAGCCTGGTGCCGCTAAAAATGCTAATTAAAATTTTTTTTAAATTAACTTCTGTTTTTTTAATTTTAATGTTTTTCAGTGGGTCAGTCTTTGCTGACTTTATTTCTGTTAAAACAAAAAAAGCGTTACTGTATGAAGGCCCATCAGCGTCAACAAAAAAACTATATATTGTTACCGAAGGGTATCCACTTCAGATTATGGTTAACTTAAAGGATTGGAAAAAAGTTAAAGACCACACGGGTAATATTAGTTGGATTCAGTCGAATTTTGCAGATAAAAATAGAACTGTTATGACGATTAAGAGCAATGTAAATCTCTATCATAAAGCTAGCCTTCAAAGTTCTAAGTTAGGTCAGATTAGTAAATTTGTTATTTTAAATTTAAATTCAACATTGGTGACAGATGGCTGGGTTAATGTCCAATCTCAGCTAGAGGGATTATCTGGTTTTGTAAGGTTTGACAAGGTCTGGGGGCTATAACTTGAAGGTTTGTGTTCTTGGGGCTGGCGCATGGGGCACTGCTCTAGCAATGCACATTGCAAAAAAAACTCAGACGGTTATTTGGGGTAGAGATTCAGGTCATATTTCAGGAATGAAAAAAGCACGATCGAACCCAATGTATCTTGGGGACTTTATGTTTCCAGATCTTTTGAGCGTTGAAAGTACCCTCTCTAAAGCCCTATCAGATTGCGATCTCATACTATCAGTTGTACCAACCTCAGGTTTTAGGGAAATCCTCGTAAAAATAAATCAATACAATAGGCATGCTCCAGTAATCTGGGCTAATAAGGGATTGGAGCAAAGCTCAGCAAAGCTTGCCCATGAAATTGCTAACGAAGAGCTCAATGGGTCTCGGGGTTGGGGGGTTTTATCTGGACCAAGTTTTGCAGCTGAACTTGTAAGGAGTCTTCCTACAGCTGTAACATTAGCTACAAATAATCCTGATCTTGCAAAAAACCTAGCCCCAATATTCCACCAGAGTAATTTGAGAATTTATACAAGCACTGATGTTGTTGGGGTTTCTGTTGCTGGAGCTCTAAAGAATGTAATAGCAATAGCATCCGGCATATCTGATGGCATGGGTTTTGGTAACAATGCAAGAGCAGCTCTTATCACTAGAGGGTTAGCCGAGATTTCAAGGTTTGGCCTTAAAGTTGGAGCCAAGATTGATACATTTAGCGGTTTATCTGGTGCAGGTGATCTTGTACTTACTTGTACCGGCGATTTTTCTAGGAACAGAGAAGTTGGCTCAAGGTTAGCAAAAGGGGAATCTTTGAATGACATTCTAAAGGGTTTGGGTCATGTTGCTGAGGGAGTCTTTACAGCGAAAGAGGTGGTTAATCGAAGTAAGATATTAGGGATTGATATGCCGATTACCGAGGAAGTTAATAATGTTATTCAGTATGGAAAATCCCCTAAAGAAGCGGTTGTTAATTTACTGGAAAGAGCTATAAAAAATGAATTTTAGTTTCCAAGTTTAAAGTCAGTTTGACGCCAAGCTTCATACAAAACAACAGCAACACTATTTGATAAATTTAAACTTCGATTATTTTTATACATTGGAATTTTAATTTTGTTTTCAAAGTCAGGTGAGTTAAGAAGGTAATCTGGCAAACCCCTTGTTTCAGGACCAAATACAAATACATCTCCTTCCGTATAATCAAATTCACTATAACAATTTTTTGATTTTGTAGATACAGCAAAAAATCTATTATTTTTTAGAGACGTAAAACATTCATTAAAATTATCGTATAAAAATACTTTTGCCATGTCATGATAATCCAAACCAGCTCTTCTAACTTTTTTTTCGCTTAAATCAAAACCAAGGGGCTTGATTAGGTGTAAATTTGAGTTGGTATTTACACATAGCCTAATAATATTACCAGTATTTGGAGGTATTTCTGGCTCAAACAAAACAATATTAAACATATGATTAAAATTTATACAGTTGTTATTAAAATAGTGTAAAATTAGTTGAATTAATAGATATTTTACAAAATAATTATTTAAAATCAATTACTTAGGATATATATGGATTCTCAAAATTTTTTAGAAAATCATAAAACCCTTCACTTTAAAAAGCCAAAAAAAAAATATAATGAAAACTTAGAGAAGTGGTCAAAACAAGAAATCAAGTCTCTATTTGATTTACCATTTAATGATTTAGTATATCAGTCCCATAACGTCCATAGAATACATTTTGATTCTAATGCTGTTCAATTAAGTACACTATTATCAATTAAAACTGGAGGTTGCTCAGAAGATTGCGGATATTGCCCTCAATCAGCTAGATTTAATACAGAAGTTGAAAATGAACCTTTGATGGAAATCAAGGAAGTATTAAAAGCAGCTAAATTAGCAAAAGAAGCAGGAGCCAGTAGGTTCTGTATGGGAGCTGCATGGAGAGGTCCTAAAGAAAGAGATTTAGACTCTGTTAAAGAAATGATATCAAGTGTAAAAGAATTAGGTCTTGAGACTTGTGCAACACTAGGAATGCTTAAGGATGGACAGGCAGAGCAATTAAAGGATGCTGGATTAGATTATTATAATCATAACCTAGATACATCGCCGGAGTTCTACGGAGACATAATATCAACAAGAACATACCAAAATAGATTGGATACGCTTGAACGAGTTAGAGATGCAGATATAAATGTATGCTGCGGAGGCATTGTTGGTCTCGGCGAATCAATTGATGACAGAGTTAGCTTAATCTCTCAATTAGCAAATATGGAAAAACCACCTGAAAGCGTACCAATAAATCTTTTGACTCAAGTAGAAGGAACACCATTAAATAATATTGAGAAACTTGATCATTTTGATTTTATAAGAACAATAGCAGTTGCAAGGATAACTATGCCAAAAAGTTTTGTAAGGTTATCTGCTGGAAGAGAGAGTATGGATGATGGTATTCAAGCACTTGCTTTTTTTGCAGGCGCAAACTCAATTTTTTATGGCGAAGAGCTTTTAACAACTAGTAACCCAGCTATTAAAAAAGATCAGTTATTGTTTAAGCGCTTAAACATCAAGACAATATAAATAAAAATGTATCAAGATCTTGAAAGGGACTCGGCTTTACTTAAAAGTAAATTTTTAGAACGTAAAAGGCAGCCTATCAAATCAACTAATAATTCAATTATTAGTATCAATAATGTAGAACTCATAAACTTTTCCAATAATGATTACCTTGGATTATCAAAAAATAAGCTTATTAAAGAATCAATGATTGATGGATTGAATGAATACGGAAACGGCGCATCTGCATCACACCTAATTTCAGGACACTATCAGATACATGACGAGCTTGAATCGTTTGCAGCAAAAATCGTTGGCTTCGATAGAAGCTTAATATTTTCTTCTGGATATTCAGCCAATATCGGGGTAATACCATCAATATGTGGAAAAGGAGATATTATATTCTCAGATAGGCTTAATCATGCATCATTGAATGAAGCATGCACTCTAAGTCATGCGAAATTTTTAAGATTTGCGCATAATGACATGAGTAATCTAGAGCATTTATTGATGCAACAGACTTCAAATAGAAAAATTATTGTTTCAGATGCTGTTTTTAGTATGGATGGGGACATTGCAAATATCCCAAAGATTTTAGATTTATGTGAAAAATATAACGCATATTTATACTTAGACGATGCTCACGGGTATGGAGTCTTAGGTAAAACTGGTCAAGGGGTCATCGAATACTTTGAAGAAAAAGGTTTGATAAAAAGTAATTCAAGAGAAAGAATAATTTACATGTTTACATTGGGAAAATCAGTTGGAGTTTCCGGGGCAATTGTTGCAGGCAATAATGAATTGATAAAGTATTTGATCAATAAAGCTAAGTCTTATATTTACACCACAGCCCACCCACCTTTTTTAGCAAAAGGGATTATTACTTCTCTTGAAATAATAAGAGAAGGCAGGGGGCTAAGGAACCACTTATCAAATTTAATAAAAATTTTTAGGAACGAAATTAAAGAGAAAATAGTTTTAGGAAAATCAATTACACCAATTCAACCAATATTTATCAATGATACTGAGAAAACTATTGGTATTTCAAAAAGTTTGTATGAATTAGGTTTTTACGTTCCAAGCATAAGGCCCCCAACAGTTCCAGAAAAAACTTCAAGGCTTAGAGTTTCACTTTCTGTTGTTCATAAGGAAAAAGATGTCATTGAATTAGCGAATGCAATTAATGGACTATTAATTTAATATGTATGTAAGTGTTAGAGGGAATGGTCCACCTATGGTTCTAATCCACGGATGGGGAATGACAGGAAATATTTGGACAGAAATTGCTAAATCATTAAGTAAAAATTACGAGTTATATATTGTAGATCTTCCTGGAATGGGAAGAAGTCGGTTGATTGAGCCATATAGTATTGATGAGATAGTTGATCAAATCTATTTGAGCACACCAAATAATGCAATAATTTTAGGTTGGTCTTTGGGAGGACAGATTGCTATTAAGTTAGCGGTCAAGTATTCAAATTATATTAATAATTTAATACTAATTTCTACTACACCATGCTTTGTTAAAAAAAATAACTGGCACTGTGCTATAGATGAAAAAAACTTACTATTCTTTGCTAATCAATTAACAAAAAATAGAGAAAAAACAATGTTAAGTTTTTTAGCTTTACAGTTACTGGGATCAAAAGATTCCAATAAGATAATCAAAGATTTAAAGCGTAATTTTATTGACATAGATAATGAAAATTGTAAGGGGTTAATTCCGGCACTAAGACTCTTACAATCTGTTGATTTGCGAACTATGGTTTCAAAAGTCAAAGCTCCATCCCTAATAATTTCCGGTGGCCGGGATAAATTAACCTCATGTGATGCATCTTTATGGATGCAAAAAAGAATTAAAAACTCTAAAATAAAAAATATTAAAACAGCCAGCCACATACCATTTATTAGCCATAAAAAGGATGTATTAAATGCAATAAGTGAATTTTTAGGGACTAGTAATGAAAAGTAAATACCCAATAAATAAAAATATTAAGCGAGTTGCTTTTAATAAATCAGCACATTCTTACGACAAACATTCAATGCTTCAAGAATTAATTTCAAAAAAATTACTTGATCGACTATCTCAGAAAAACATTTTTCCTAAAAATATTCTTGATCTTGGTTCAGGGACTGGATTAAATGGACTTAACTTTGATAAAAAATACAAAAAATCACACATTATAAATTATGACTTTGCAGAGAATATGTTGATTAATGCAAGAAAAAAACAGCCCAATATAATAAGAAGGATCCTTAGCGGAAATAAATTTTCATATGTGTGTGGGGATATTGAAGAATTAGGCTTTGCTCCCAATACCTTTGATTTAATATGGTCTTCAAGTACTCTTCAGTGGGGTAATGACTTACCAAAAATTATAAGTATGATCAAAACTATTTTAAGACCAGGTGGGTTATTTATTTTTAGTTCATTTGGCCCTGATACCCTAAAAGAGCTAAGAATGATTGATAATAATTCAGTTAATACTTTTACTGATATAAATAGTATTACAAATATGCTTGTCAGTAATAAGTTATTAAAACCTGTTCTAGATGTGGAAGATTTTATTATTTCTTATCCTAGTATTGAAAAATTTTTCAAAGATATCAAGGGGATTGGAGCATCAAGTTCTTCTAGTCAATTATCAAAGGGCTTAGGTGGAAAAAGTAAAATAATAAAAATAAAGAAAGCGTATGAGGAGTTGAGAGTTGAAGGTATGCTACCAGTAACTTACGAGGTAATATATGGTCACGCTTGGAAAACTTAAAAGATTGAATATATTAATTTTAACAAACGAGATTAACTTATGAATATTTTTTTTATTTCTGGAACAGATACTAATGTTGGAAAAACTGAAGTCACATGCGGTCTAATGAGGCTACTAAGTAATCAAGATAAAATTGTGATGGCTATGAAGCCAATCTCTGCAGGTATTGAAAAAATTGGGGGTAATTATTTAAACCAAGATGTTGACAAAATTATGAGTGAAGCAAGTGCTTCATCTGATTTATCAAAAGTTAACTGCTATTCATTTGACCAACCAATTGCACCTCACATTGCAGCTGACAAGGCTAGCTGCAAAATAGATTTTAATCTTATACAAAGTAACTTGAATTACATTAAAAAAAATGCAGACTATGTTTTTATTGAAGGCGCTGGAGGTCATGAGGTCCCATTAGATGAATATAGAACAATGGCAGATCTTGTGAGTAAACTTAATGTTCCAATTATATTAGTTGTTGGTATAAGATTGGGTTGTATAAACCATACTCTCTTGACGTTAAAATCAATTTTAAGCAGGAAGCAAAAATTATTTGGATGGGTAGCTAATTGTATCGATGCGGATATGCTAGAAATTGATAACAATATTTCGTATATTAAACAGAAAATGCCAGCTCCTCTACTCGGTATCATACCTTATCAAGAAGAGATGGATACTGAAGCAATTGCAAGTTTTTTAGTATGGCCGGATTAAAGGTACAACTTATGTTTCTTAATATATCTTTCAATGTCTTTAGGCACTAAGTCAGTAATATTTGAGTTATTAATGTTTTTATCGACAATTTTGGATGAAGAAATATCCATAAAATCCATATTAACTTGATAAATCAGCCCCGATCTTTTATTTTTCAAATCTACAGCATTATTAACTTTGTGTTTTTTTATAAAGTTACTAATTTCTTTACTTAAGCCATCTTTTAAAAGTGAGCTTTGTCTTTCAATAAAAATAAGATGAGAGTATTTTATAATCTCTTTCCACTTATACCATTCCGATAAGCTAGAAAGAGTATCTGTGCCTAATATAAAAAAATAGGTGGCATCACTTGTATTAAATAAATTCTTTAATGTATTTACTGTGTATGATTTTTCATTACTTGTAATACTTTTTAAAATTTCAACATCTGAAACTTCAAATTTTTTATTTACACAAACTAGGTTTAGCATCGCCATTCTGTGATTATAGTGGGTAAGATTTTTATTGAATGGTGATATACCGGTCGGAATAAATATTATTTTATCTAATTTAAGGCACTTATGAACATTTTCTGCTATTTTAATGTGGGCGTTATGAACTGGATCAAATGCTCCACCAAATAATCCAATAAATTTTTTTTTTAACATTTCGGGTTATTCCCTAATTTGACCGTTGCCTAAAACTATATATTTGAGAGAAGTAAGCCCCTCTAACCCCACCGGGCCTCTTGCATGAAACTTATCAGTTGAAATTCCAATTTCAGCACCTAGTCCATACTCAAAGCCATCTGCAAATCTAGTTGATGTATTTACCATAACACTTGATGAATCAACTTCTCGAATAAACTTTTGAATATGAATTTCATTCTTAGTAATGATTGACTCTGTATGACGAGATGAGTATTTATTGATATGAGTAATTGCTTCATTTATAGATTCAACAATAACGCATGATATTGTGGGGCCTAGATACTCTTCGTAATAATCTTTTTCTGTGGCTAATTTTACATTAGGGATAATTTTTTGTGTTTCTTTACAGCCACGAATTTCAATAAATTTATTGTCAAATATATTTTTAATTCTCGGAAGAAATAGTTTCGAAACATTAGAAGAAACCACTAATGATTCAGTTGTATTGCATGTACCAAGCCTTTGTGTTTTTGAGTTATCAACAACGTTTACTGCCATTTCTAAGTCAGCGTCATCATCAATGTAAATATGGCAATTACCATCAAGATGCTTTATGACATGTATTGTTGAGTCAGCAGTAATTTTTTTAATTAAACTCTTTCCACCTCGGGGAATAATTACATCGACATATTCATTCATTTTTATTAGCTTAGTGACAGCATCACGATCTGTCGTTTCAATAATTTGAACACACCCCGGATGAAGTCCGACCTCAATTAAGGTTTCTTTGATTAATTCATTTAAATATGAATTTGAATGAATAGACTCCGAACCACCTCTCAAAATAATACTATTACCTGATTTAATTGCTAGTCCAGCTGCATCAATTGTAACATTTGGCCTTGATTCATAAATCATCCCTATAACTCCAAGGGGGACTCTCATCTGGCCAACTATTATTCCAGAGGGCATGGTATTTTTATTAATAATGTTACCAACAGGATTTTCTAGTTCTTTTATTTGAAGCAAGCCGTCTGCCATTGCAGTAATATTTTTTGGGGTTAATTTTAAGCGATCTATAAAGCCATCATCAAGCCCCTGTTTTGATGCTTCAGTTAGATCTTTATTATTTGCAGCTATAATTTTATTTTCATTATCAAGAAGTTTTTTTGATAAATTATTTAAAAAAATATTTTTTTGATTATTTTCTGCTGAGGCAATATTGTAACTAGCTTTTTTTGCTTTTAAACCAATTTTTTTAATGTAATTTTCAATATCCATAAAAGTATTTTACTTCACTTTTTGCTCATAATACGTGAAATTCTAAAGCAAAATGCATTAAGTTCAAACCAACTATCTCCTTCTTGAAGCCCCTTGCAAATAAAATCAATTTCTTTAATTTTTCTTAAACTTCTTTCAACTTCATTTACATTAAGTTTCAGTAATGCTTCAGATGCTAGCTTTTGAGAATTCCCAAATATTCGTAACTTTTGAAACGAACTATTACTAACTGAATTAGATGCGTATTTAAGTTTAATTAATGCCCTAAAAAACCATGCAAATATACCATTTATCATAATTGGATGCATTGCTTCTTGTTGTAAATATTTGATGGCTAATAAAGCTTTATTCATCTCTCCATTAATACAAAGCTCAAGTAACTGGAAGCCATCAAATTTTGATCCGTTAGATAGTTGATGAATTAAATCCTTAGCATTAATTGGATCTTCTTTAAATATCAATGATAGTTTTTTTATTTCATTTTCAGCAAAAAGAAGGTTTCCTAATGACATATTTGTTAATATTTCCAGCCCTTCTTCATCGATTTTAATTTTGTAAAATATCGCTCTTTGCTTTATTGCAGCTCGTATTTCTTTTGTGCTTGGTTCTTGGGCTGAAATAGTTATACAGTTTTCAATCAATTTGTTATACCAAGCAGTTTTTAAAAACTCCTTTGTTGGATTAGTAAAATAAATAATAAAAATATTATCATCTATTTTTCCACTTATTGACTTCAAAAAATTTTTTACTTCAGTTGAAATTTTTCCATTTGAAAAAGTTATTTCAATTAAGGTTTTTTGAGAAAATAGCGATTGATTTTGAAATTTTGATTTCATTTCATCTATTGAAATGTTTAGGTCATATTCAATAGATTGCTTTTCTATATTAAGTTCTTTACACGCTCTTGATAAATCTTTTTTAATACTATTAATTAATACCGGTTCATTACCGTATGCAACAATAAAGCTTTTATTTTGTTTATTTAGTTTGTCTAATAAGTTTTCTGGCACAAAGTTCATTTGATTTTATTTAATTAATGAAATTTGAGAGACCATTGTTCTAATAATTTGATCTTTCATACCTTTTACCAATGTTGCCTCCTCTGCTCCTTTTGCCAATAAATCATCATCATCATATGCATACTCTCTCATTACCTCTAGATCAATGGCTTTACTCCATTCTCCTTTTTGTGACTTAAACCTATATGAAACTTTATAATTAATCTCATACTCACGAACCTTTCCATCACCACCCAGTGACAAAATCTTTTTATTAAACTTGTTAGTAATTATTTCAACTGATCTTTCTGCCTCAGAAATAGATTTTATTTTGATACCTGCTTGCTTGACTCTTTTTTTAAGAATTTTAGTGAAATCTTTCGTTCCACCTGAAATATAAATCGATTCAAAAGTACTTTCAAAAGATCCTCTTAACTGAAAACCGCAAGCATTTAAAAGTGTAGATATTAAGATCATAGCAATAATTTTTTTTAATACATTCATTTTTACCCCGTAACAATATTTATTAATTTCTGCTTAATATAGATAATTTTTTTGATACCTATATCTTTTGTGTATTTTTTTATTCCATCAAGTTCTATTGCTTTATTTTTTATTTCATCTTCATTATCTGCATTTGATATTAGCATATTTGCTCTTAATTTACCGTTCACCTGAACTACGATTGAAATCTCGTCCTTTTCTAGAGCTGATAAATCTACTTCTGGCCAGGATTCTGAATCTATATCTTTATTTGGTTTAAGTTCTAGCCATAATTCTTTCGTTATATGAGGTACAAAAGGATTTAGCATCAACACCACGCTTTCAAATATTTCTTGTTTTAATTTTTTTGGAACCTCTTCTTTCGCTTCAATTGAAACCAAATAATTTAATAATTCCATATTTGATGAGATTGCAGTGTTGTAGCTATTTCTTCTTTCAAGGTCATCTGTAACCTTTTGGATAGTGATGTGTAATTTATACCTCAGATCTTTGAGATTATTATTTAATTCTTTGTCTGTACTTTTATTACTATTTATATGATTAAAGACCATTTTCCACAAACGTTTTAAGAATCTATGTGCTCCTTCAATACCATCATCTGACCATTCAAGGCTTTGTTCTGCTGGAGCAGCAAACATAATAAACAATCTTGCTGTATCCGCACCATATTTTTCTATCAAGCCTTCTGGATCAACTGTGTTACCTTTCGATTTAGACATTTTTATCCCATCCTTAAGAACCATGCCCTGAGTAAGTAACTTTTTAAATGGCTCTTTAACTTTAACGAGGTCTAAATCAAACAATATTCTTGTAAAAAACCTTGAATACAGAAGATGAAGTATTGCGTGTTCTATCCCACCTATATAGTGATCTACTGGAAGCCAATAATTTACCCTTTCATCCAACATTGATTTGTTTTGATCGAAAGATGTGTACCGCGTAAAATACCAAGATGATTCAAAGAAAGTATCCATAGTATCAGTTTCTCTTTTAGCCTTCCCCCCGCATGTTGGGCAAGTACATTCATAAAAATATGGTGTTGTGGTTAAAGGAGAGCCTGATTCAGGCATTACTACTTCTTCTGGAAGAATTACAGGTAAATCTTTTTCATTGACCGTCACATCACCACATTTTTCACAATGAATTATTGGGATAGGGCAGCCCCAGTATCTTTGTCTTGAAACACCCCAGTCTCTAAGTCTAAATTCAGTTCTTTCCTTTCCTTTCTTAAGGCTTTCTAATTTTTTAATTATTAAATCTTTTGCCTCTTCATTTTTTTTATCATTAAATTCACCAGAATTAATCAAGACACCTGAACCTGTAAAAGCCTTAGAATTTTTCTTAACTCCTTTAATTACTTGTTTTATAGGTAGTTTATATTTTTCAGCAAAGTCATAGTCTCTATCATCATGGGCGGGAACTGCCATAACTGCTCCGTCCCCATAATTAATTAAAACGTAATTAGCAATCCATATTGGTATTCTTTCATTTGAGATTGGGTGAAGCGCATACAACCCAGAAAAAATTCCTTTTTTATCCGCAGTTGCAATTTCTGCCTCAGATGTCCCAGTTTTTTGACATTCCTGAATAAAGTTATTAATCGACTCATTATCCTTAGACATTAGGTCACTTAATTTATGTTCTGGGGCAATAGCTAGGTAAGTAACACCCATTAACGTATCTGGCCTTGTGGTAAAAACTTTGAGGGACTCCTCTAAATCATCATCAATACCAAATATAATTTCGCAACCAGAGCTTTTGCCTATCCAATTCTTTTGCATAGTTTTCACTTGATCAGGCCATCCATCAAGACCATCTAATCCTTCAAGAAGGTCATCAGCATAATGAGTAATTTTCATAAAATACTGGGGGATTTCTTTTCGTTCAACTGGTGCGCCAGATCTCCAACCTTTTCCTTCTATTACTTGCTCGTTCGCTAATACTGTTTCATCAATTGGGTCCCAATTAACCATAGCTGTTTTTTTATAAATTAACCCTTTTTTATAAAGCTTGGTAAAAAGCCATTGCTCCCATTTATAATAATTTTTATCGCATGTTGCAATCTCTCTATTCCAGTCAATAGCTAAACCTAATTGCTTTAACTGAGTTCGCATGTGCTTAATGTTACTTTTAGTCCATTCGGATGGACCTGTTTTATTTTGGATTGCTGCATTTTCTGCTGGAAGACCAAAAGCATCCCAACCCATCGGTTGAAGAACGTTAAAGCCCTTCATTCTTTTGTAGCGTGATATCACATCCCCTATAGTGTAGTTTCTCACATGACCCATATGAAGGTTGCCACTTGGATATGGAAACATTGATAAAGCATAAAACTTAGGTTTTTGATTATTCTCAGAAACTTTAAAGGCCTCTGAATCAGCCCAATATTTTTGAGTTTTTGTTTCTATATTCTTAAAAGGGTAATCAGGGTGCATAGTCTATTTTAGTATTTTATTTAATATTTCGTTGATTTTTTCGGAAGAGTCGTCACCATCGATACTTATAAAATTAGGTGAATTTTGTTCGTTATTAGCTGACCATTTAGAGTAAAATTTTACCAAGGGTTCTGTATGCTCATGATAAGTATTAAGTCTCTTTAGTATAGTTTCTTTTTTATCATCATCTCTTATTATTAATGGATCACCAGAAATATCGTCAATACCTTCTATAATTGGCGGGTTATACTCTATGTGATAGATTCGTCCTGACTCTAAATGAATCCTTCGGCCAGTTAATCTATTAATTATAACTTCGTCTTTAACTTGAATCTCTAAAACAAAATCAATAAAAATTTGCGCTTCCTTCATTGCTTCTGCTTGAGGAATTGTTCTTGGGAAGCCATCTAAAAGAAAGCCATTTTCGCAGTCTTTCATTTCCACCCTAAGTTTAACTAAATCTATAATTAGGTTATCTGGAACTAGTCCACCATCATCCATATAACCTTTTGCCTTAATACCAAGATCTGTTTTATCCTTTACAGCAGACCTCAACATATCACCTGTTGAAACTTGAGGTATTTTAAATTTATTCGTAAGAAAGTTTGCTTGTGTTCCTTTCCCGGCTCCGGGTGCTCCAATTAGTATTATGCGCATTAATTATAAGTTCCACAAAATTAAAAATTATATCAGGATTAAAAAAATAATTTTTCTTTATAAAAGTAGTTCTCTATTTTTATAAAGTCACTCACTGAAATTGACTCAGCCCTCAAGTTTGAGGAAATATTTAAGTTGAGAAAATCTTTTTCAACTAAAATTCCCTTAAAGTTGTTCTTTAAAGTTTTCCTTTTTTGCTGAAATGCAGTTTTTATTACTTTTTCTAGTGTATCAATATTTTTTGCTAACAATTCAATTCGAGGTTTTCTAGTAAGCCTCACAAAAGCAGAAGTTATTTTTGGGGCGGGGGTAAAGGACTGTGCTGGAATTTCGAATAAATATTCAGTCCGATAAAAGTATTGCAGTATTACTGATAATCGCCCATAAGCTTTTGTAGATATATTAGCAGTTATTCTTTCCGCAACTTCTTTTTGTAACATAAAGTGTAGCTCCGCATTACAGTCCGGTAGCTTTGCTATTTTCATTAAGATTGCTGAAGATATGTAGTATGGTAAATTACCAATAATATGTGTATAGGCATTAAATTGAAGCGCATCACTTTTAAGAAAGTCTTCATTGTAAATAGTAATTTTTTCATTCGGAATTTTTTTCATTAATTGATCAATCATATCTTGATCTATTTCAATAGCAGTTATATGTTTGGTGTGTTTAAGCATCGGTATTGTAATCGCACCTAATCCCGGTCCAATCTCTAAAACTGAGTCATCTTTTTTTGGCTTAATGGCCATTATTATTTTGTTAATAAACTCCAAGTCGTTTAAAAAATTTTGACCATATTTTTTTTTGGCACGCATTATTTTTTTATTAATTTAATTGCTAGTGATATTGATTCGAAAAAACTTGAAGCATTAATTTTATTTGATTCGACTATATCTAAGCCCGTCCCATGATCGACGGATGTTCGGATGATAGGTATCCCAATTGTTACGTTTATACCTTTACCAAAAGATAAAGCCTTAAATGCCGAAAGGCCTTGATCATGATACATTGCTAAAAAACAGTCCGTCTTATCTAGATATTTTTTTGTAAAAGCTGTATCTGCAGGAATTGGCCCAATTAAATTTATACCCTCTATTTTCAATTTTTTTAGTATGGGGGTGATTATTTTTATTTCTTCATCACCAAATTCACCATTCTCACCTGCGTGAGGATTTAATCCGGTCACACTAATTCGGGGATTTTTTATATTAAATTTATTTATTAATTGCTCGTTAAGTATCCGTATTTTTTTTGTTAGTATTTTTTTTGTTATGAATTTCGGAACCCTTTTTAATGCCATATGAGTCGTTACTAAAGCAACTTTTAGATTTTTGTTAGTTAAAAGCATTATCTCTTCACCCGATGTATTGCAGATTTTAGAAATAAACTCCGTATGCCCTGTAAAATTAATATCTGTTGAACTGAGCGCTTTTTTGTTTATGGGTAAGGTAACCAATGCATCAAAATTATTTTTTAAACATTCTTCAGCTGCAAACTTTAATGCTGATAATTGAGAGATTGAATTTTTCGATTCAATTTTTCCTGGCACCACATCTTTTTCGTATGGAATATTTATAAAGTTTAAATTTCCATTGCCCTCATGGGTACTTAAGTTTTTTTTAACTGTAATTTTTTTTTTATAAAATTTAGCTCTATTTTTTAAAGCATGAAGATTACCTATTACTGTTACGTTTGCAGGAAATTTTTTGTATGCAAGCTTAATACACAGATCTAATCCAATTCCAGCAGGATCCCCGGTAGTAATAATAATTTTTTTTATCTTGCTAATCACCTTTTATCTAGCCTTATTTCAATATGAGCCCGTTCCTTAAGCCCTAATAACCAGTCAGTAAAAGCAGATTCAGTTTTTTGTGCAAGTATCTTATTTTCAACTGAAGACCTTTTTGATTTAATGGTTAAATCCTTAACCCTTCTTTCTAATACTTCCAATATATGCCAACCTAAATTTGTTTTTATTGGTTCACTTACTTCGTTTAATTTAAGTTCCTGTACTATCCTTTCGAATTCTGGGACAGTATCTCCACTAGAAATCCAACCTAACTCTCCACCGCTTGATGCAGAGCCATCTTCAGAGAACTTTTTTGCAGCTTCAGTGAAAGCCAATCCCTGCAAGATCTGATTTTTTATATGATTTAGTTTCTTCTTTATACTATCTTCTGAGGTAATTTCATTTTGTTTTATTAGAATATGTCGAACCTTGGATTGATTGATTAATACCGTTTTGTATTCAATCCCCTTTTTATCACTTAGTTTAATAATATGAAAACCATTGTTGGTTTCGAATTCTTTTGATACTTGTCCAACTTTTAATGTTTTTACAATTTCAATAAAACTATCAGGAAATTCTTCTAATTTTTTCCAACCAAAATCCCCTCCTGATTCAGATAAAGGACCGCTTGAGTATTTTTTTGCAACATCTTTAAAAGATGAAGTTATTAATAATTCAATAACTTTTGATAATTCTTCCGAGGTTTTCACAAGAATATGGTGGATGTTGTAACTGTCTGATGTCATCTTTTCTTGAAGTGCAATATAATTATCAATCTCGTAGTCTGAGACTTTTAGTTTGGATGCAATTTGCCTTTGTTTTAAATTATTTACTGTTATTTCAAACCTTATTTGCTCTTTAAACTCAGCAAAATTATTACCTTCTGATTCTATTTGAATCTTTAGTTCTTCAACCGTTGATTGATTCTTCTCTGCGATATTTCCGATAACACTTTGAAGCTGCTCTGAAGAAACTTGTATTCCGGTTTGCTCAGAAAATTGCATAATAAGACTCTGGTTGATCAGTTCCTCAAGTGTGTTCTCAATTAAAATATTTTCTTTAGGGGTTTTTATCTGGTTTTTAACAAAGTAATCTCTTTTTTTGTCTACTGCACTAATAAGCTGAGATTTAGAAATCGAATCTTTTTCTACTATTGCTATGATTGTATCTACTTCAATATATGTTTGTTTCGCGATAGCTTCTGTAACCAGTAAAAAATTTTGAAGCATATAAAGACTTATTAAAATTATTGGCTTTATTGACATTATTTAAAATTATTCTCTCTATTTTCATCAGGAAGGTTGTGACTAAAAATACTTCCAGGTACATTCCGGTCCATCTTATCAAATAAGCTACCTTTATCTCCTGTTCCCAGCGAGCCAAGACCACCTAATTCTAGTTGAATAAATAAAGTTGAGTTAGGTTTGTCAGAGTCTGCTAATCTTAACCTATGAAACATTATTTGCGTTGACCAACAGCCTGCATCGTATTCAAGTCCACCCATGCTTTCAAGGACAACGGACTCTATTGTATCGTAATCGTAACTGGCTAAACCAGACCAGCCATATCCTAGTGGCCACTGTCCTGAAATTTTGTATTGTTCTACATTGTAATTTTTTGTACTAGTATTGTTAGGATTCTTTACATTCCTGTAACTTGCGTTCAATACTTTTCCTGGCTCCGGCCTATACCTCATTTTATAAGTCGATCTATTTGTGACGCTTTCATCGACATTGAATTGCCACTCTGTTGCAAATAAAAGATTTCTGGTTATGTAAGCTTTAGCACCAAAGAAAAGGTCTGATGAATCACTTTTCAAGGTTGAACTAGTAAACTGTGCTTCCTTTAAAACATCCCTGTCACCAATGTAAAATCTTTGTGCTAATGTTGTTGATAGCCATTCAAAACCTTTGAAGTCCATTATTCGGCTTGATAATGCTAAGGTTACCTGGTTACTATCCATGACACGATCTCCTCCTGAAAATTGATTTTCATTGAAGATGTTGTAGGCATTTAATTCCATTAAACCTGTATCAAACATTGGTAGATCTTCTTGATTTTTGTATTGCGTATAGGAATAAAAAATTCTAGGCTCTAATGTTTGAATAAAATCATTCCCGCCTAGGTCAAATGGTTTGTCAAAATACACACCACTGTCAATTGAAAGTGTAGGGATAAATAATGATTTAGAAGTAATATTTCCGTTCTCGATATTATAGTTTTTGTAGTCCAGGATAAATTTTGGGGTTACATATCCAAAGCTTGACTCTAAGGGAAATTCAACCGAAGGGCTTGCTGTAAGTCTATTACCTGTTGCACGAGTTGCCCCACTATAATCATTATTATTTTCAAATTGGTTATAAGTTAATAATGTACTTGTATCTACAATTATGAATTCATCATCATCGAGTATGTCGTTAGAGTAATTTGCAGTTAAACTTGGGAGTCTTTCATAAGGAGAGCTTGAGGATAGATTTTGAAACTTTTGCGAGAGTAAGTTGGCACTAAAGGCATCACCTTCTGAAAAAATATTATCTGTAGAATAGTTCAAATAGGCTTTTTGTGCCAAGCTAACTTGACTGGTAAAAGCGATATTGCTTTTCATATCATTAAAATAGTTTTTATCATTTTTAGCGACTTTTTCGATGCTAAGGCCGGCATTAATCTTTTCTGAGAATTTTTGTTGATGGTTAATATTAATATAGTATCTTTCCTTAAGATCTAATTTTTTTTTATCCCTGTTCATGAATTCTAACGAACTGACTCCGGTATATTTTTCATCTAAATAACGATAAGTCCCTCCTAATTGAAGGCCGCGCTTACCTAAAACTCTTGGTAAAAGTGTAAGATCTGATGTTGGGGATAAATTGAGGTAGTAAGGAGCCATCCATTCCATACCACTTCTTGAAGTGCTACCAATAGTGGGCATAAGAAAGCCTGATTTTCTTAAATCACTGAATGAGAAGTCTGCATATGGGGTGCTAATAATTGGAATACCCTTAAGGGATAATGTTGAATCTCTTGCTGTTAAAGTCTGGGTAGATTGATCAATTTCTGCTTGGCTTGCATTTATAATCCAACCATCTTGCCCGGCTTCACAGGTAGTGATCGATGCATTTTCTAATCTTTTTTTATCTTTTCCCTCAATAAATAGTTGAGCTGCAGTACCACGTAACTTTGTATTAAATTTAGAGGGTTTATCTTGTGTGAGGTTAACTATGAATTTAGCGTTTGGAATTACCCCGGTATCTTCACTAATAGATAACTCAAGTTCAGTGCCGGTGATTTGTATTTCGGGAGTATCAATTTTTACATTTCCTTTTGCATAAAGGTCTTCTGTAGTTTGGTTAAACTCAATTAGGTCAGCGGTGATTGTCTGGTCTTTATTTTTTAAAAGTGCGTTCCCAGAAACTCTGAGCTTCCTGTCGATGATATTTTCAATAGAGTCACCCTCAATTATAATAGAGTCACCAAGAACCTCTTCTTGTGCGAAGCCAGAAGTTTGAAACTGAATAGACAGAAGTAAGCCTAAAAAATATAAAATATGTTTTGAAAGCTTCAACTTACACGTCCTAAAACTGATATAGTCATTTTAATCATAATTAATTTGTTTTTTGTATTTTATACAAAACCAATATAAATCAGTAAGTTATGCATTATAACTCAAGTAAACTTAAAAAAGACCGATATTATAGAGGAACACATTGATTGTGGATAGAACTAATTTAATAGAAAATTGGCTTAAAAATCAATTAGATGAAAGCTACACGATAGAACCAGCATCTAGTGACGCAAGTTTTAGAAGGTATTTTAGGGTTTTTGGAAGTGATGCCACCTATGTACTTATGGATGCGCCCCCCGAGAAGGAGCCTATAAAAGATTTTATAAAAATCTCCGAACTACTTATAAGTGCTGGCTTAGACGCCCCAAAAGTATTATCATTTTCAGAAAATTTAGGCTTTATTCTAATGAACGACCTAGGCCAAGATACTTTTCTCGATAAATTAAGTGATAAAAATGTCAGCCACTTATATGGTCTTGCTAGAAGCTCGTTAATTTCTATGCAAAAAAAAATAGAATCTAAAGGTATTAAGGTTTATTCGAGTCAATTACTTACTGAGGAAATGAATTTTTTCCCTGACTGGTATTTGTCCAAATATAAAAATTTTAAATTAGAGACTGAGGAGATTATTTCTTTAAAACAAGTATTTAATTTAATTGTCGAATATATTGACTCACAGCCAAAGTATTTTGTTCACCGGGATTATCATAGTAGAAACTTAATGTACCCAATGGAATCAGGTATGCCAGGTATCCTAGACTTTCAAGATGCAGTTCACGGACCGGTTTCTTATGATTTAGTGTCTCTCTTAAAGGATGCATATATTGAATGGGATGAGGATGTAATTCTTGATCAGGCAGCAAGATATTGGGAGGAAGCAAGAAAGGTAGGGTTAATTAGTAATTTAGATTTTTCAGATTTTTATAAGCAGTTTGAGTTTACCGGAGTCCAAAGGCATTTAAAGATTTTAGGCATTTTTTCTCGACTATCTATTCGTGATAAAAAAAATCAGTACCTAGAAAATATACCCTTGATTGAAAAATATTTACTTAGCACAACAGAAAGATACAAGGAGCTACACGCGCTAAGAAAAATTTTAGATAAGGCGCTACTTAAATGAAAGCGATGATTCTTGCTGCAGGAAGAGGTTTGAGGATGGGCATTCTCACAAAGGATCTGCCTAAGCCACTTCTAATTTTGAGAGGTAAGCCTTTAATTGAATGGCATCTTAAAAAGCTATCTAATGCTGGCTTTAAAGAAGTTGTTATTAATATCTCTTATTTACCAAAAAAAATTAAAGAATTCGTCGGGAATGGTTCAAAATGGGGCTTGCATGTTACTTATTCTGAAGAAAATCCTGTGTTAGAGACGGGCGGAGGAATAAAAAAGGCATTACCATTACTTGGGTCTAATGCATTTCTTGTAATTAATGCTGACATATATTCAAATTTTGACTATAAGAAGATTCAAACGATTTTTTTAAAGAAAGGTACTGACGCCTATCTAATTCTGGTAAAGAATCCAGAGCATAATTTAAAAGGAGATTTTGGGTTATCAGACAGTTCTGACTTATTATTAAATAATATGCCTTTTTATACTTTTTCTGGAATCGCGGTTTATCATCCTAGGTTTTTTAGTAAACTTGAGGAGGGAAAAAAAATGCAACTACTGCCTTTGTTTAAGAGCGCAATATCACAAAAGTCGATAAAAGGTGAATTATTTGAAGGTGTATGGTCAGATATTGGAACGCCTTTGAGGCTTAATAATTTAAATAGAGAAGATTAAAATATGGAAGCTTTTAAAGAATTTCAGTTGAGAAGGCAAACTGTGTTGGATAAGATAGGAGATGGTGTCGCTTTACTTTTCAATTCAGATGAATCTTCTAGGAACAGGGATTGCAATTACCCCTTTCGTTCTGACAGTTATTTTCATTATTTGTCCGGCTTCCCTGAGCCTGGAGCGATTATATTTTTAGTGGGTGGAAGCCGGCCTAAGTCTATTATTTTCTGTAAAGCTAAGGATAAAGCAAAAGAAATATGGGATGGATACATATACGGCCCTGAGGAAGCTGCCAAGGAATTTTTATTTGATGAAGCTTATTCTCTTGACGAGCTAGATAAATTGGCACCTAAGATTCTTAAGAGCTATCTCGCTAATAAAAAAATTTACTGCTTATCACCTTTAAGTTTGTCTAGTAATAGAGCTCAAACGCTAGCAAAAATAGAAGTTTGGACGGAAATAAAAAGTATAGAAAATGACTTTCAAAACTTAAGTTTCATATTAGATACAATGAGGCAGGTCAAGAGTGACTTGGAGATTAATATTATGCAGGAATCTGCTAATATTGCTGCACAGGCTCATATATATGCTATGGGTAAAACCAGACCCGGTAAATTTGAGTATCAAATAGAAGGTGAGATATTAAATCAATTTACACAGAGTGGAGCTAGAAATCCTGCATACAGCTCAATCGTAGCCTCAGGAATTAATGCCTGCACGCTTCATTACATTAAAAATAATAGTCTTTTAAGGGAAGGTGACTTGCTTTTGATAGATGCGGGCTGTGAATTAGAGAGCTATGCATCTGATATTACAAGAACTTACCCTGTTAACGGAAAATTTAGTTCGCCTCAAAAGGATATCTATCAAATCGTTCTTGATGCGCAATATGCTGCTATTGATAAAGTTATCCCAGGTAATTCTTTTGATGAACCTCATAAAGCTGCTATCAACACAATTGTTAATGGTTTAATTGATTTAAATATCTTGAAAGCCTCAAGGGATGAAGTGATAGAAAGAGAGCTATATAAAGAATTTTTTATGCATCGTACTAGTCATTGGCTGGGTTTAGATGTTCATGATGCCGGTACTTACCAAGAAGAAAATTTGGAAGGTGGAGAGTTGTTGTCCGTAAAATTTAAGCCAAGTAATGTTTTAACAGTCGAACCTGGTTGCTATATAAATCCCTCTGATAGTGTCCCTAAAGAATTTTGGGGTATTGGTATTAGGATAGAAGATGATGTGATGGTGACCGAAAGTGATAACAAAGTTCTTAGTATTAATGCACCAAAGGAAATCAAAGATTTGGAGGCTTCCATAGGTACCTTAAATGAATAAAGCAGTTGTCATTATTGGCGGCGGTCCCGTTGGCCTTATATTTGCCTTACTTAATCAAATAAATAGTTTTGATACACTAATTTTAGAGTCTAAGTCAGAAAATCAATCACTGGATGACAGCCGTGGACTGGCATTATCAAATGGAAGCCGCTTTATACTTGAAGAAATTGGTGTCTGGGAGGAGTTAACAGATAAGTTAACTGAAATTAAGTCAATCCATACAAGTCAAAAAGGTACTTTTGGAAGAACATTAATGCAAGCAAAAGATTTTAAGAAAGACGCTTTAGGTTACATAGTGTCTTATGGGAGCTTGATTAAAGTACTTCAAAAAAAATTAAAAAAATCTAAAAAAATTAATATTTTATATAATACAAAGGCCAGTCAATTTCTTTTAAAGAAAGGGGAAAATTGTCTTATATACCAAGATCAAAGAAAAAAACACGAGCTTTTTTTTGACCTACTTGTTCTAGCTGATGGAGGTAATGCATGTATCCCTGGTGTTGAAATCACGCGCTCATCAAAAACCTTTAATCATTCAGCGATAGTTACGCAAGTTACCTCTGAGTTTCCTCATCAAAATATTGCTTACGAGCGATTCACCCCTGCGGGACCAATAGCACTTTTACCAAATTTAAAAAATAAATTCTCTCTTGTTTGGACAGGTAAAACAAAAGATGTGGAACAATTAACGCAATTAAATGATGAGAGTTTCTTAGGCGAACTTCATGACCACTTTGGTGATAGAGTTGGTAATTTTATATCATGTGAAGATAAGATAACCTTTCCTCTCAAACAGTCTTTTGTTGATGTTATTAAAAATAAAAATGTGGTTGTAATAGGAAATTCTGCACAAACTATTCATCCAGTTGCTGGGCAGGGTTTAAATACTGGACTAAGAGATGCTTTTGTTTTATCAGGTTGCATTAGATCTAACTCAGGTTTAGATAATATTAATTTACTTCTTATGAAGTATATTAAATTAAGAGAAGCTGAAACAAAAAAATTAATGAGGTTTACTGAAGTTCTTGTTAAGGGATTTTCTAATGATTTTGTTGGCTTAAATAAATTGCGTGGACTTGCTTTAACATTCTTAGACCTTAACCATGAATTAAAAAAAATATTTGTAAGGAAGATGAGCATTGGTAGATAGTGACTTAAAAAAAGTGATTATTCTGGGGGCGGGATTGGTCGGAGCTTTGAATTGCTTGATGTTTAAAAGAAACAATTATGAAGTTTATGCTTTTCATAAAGAGAAAGAGAGCGGCTTGGATAGAACTTATGCGTTAACTCCAAATGTAGTCGAATGGCTTAAAACGTTTAATCTATCAAAAAATTTTTTGAATTCACTGAACCCAGTAAAAATCATAGACATTTATAAGAAGCCCCATGCCAATCAAATAACGTTTGAATCAAATAAGCTTTATCTTCCAGCACTAGCCTACATAGTAAAAGAAAAAAACTTATTAAATGAAATTAAACCTAAGTTATTAGATCAGGCAATACATATCCAAAAGCTAGAAGGTTGGGAGAAAATTTCAAATACTGAACAAAGTGTTAATTTTAGTTTCTCAAAGGGTGAAATAACAGCCCCATTACTATTGGCTTGCGATGGAGCTCGATCACCCATCAGGGAGCAGGAACTTATAAAAAAGAAGGTTAAAGATTTTGACCAAACTGCAATAGTATTCGATTTTGAGGTTTCAGGCGCTCAGCCGAATAAAGCTACCCAGTTTTTTTGTGGCGACAGTATCTTAGCGACCCTCCCGGTTGGCCCAAAAATTATGTCAGCGGTATGGTCATGTGATAATAAATTATTTGAAAATAAGTCTAAATTAGACGAAAAAAGTTTTAAAAAAGAATTAGTAAAAGTGCTGGGCAAAGACTTTGGTAAAATATCCAGTATTTCAACAAGAAATAGTTTTCCGCTTCATATGATTAAAGTTCAGAGGTTATTTAAGAAGAGGGTGCTTTTAATGGGAGATGCTGCTCATAGTATCCATCCATTATCAGGTCAAGGATTAAACTTAGGGATTAGAGGTATTATGGAACTGGAGAAAAATATACGAAAAAAAGATTATACGGATATTGGCCTTTCTGGTTTTCTTAGAAGGTATGAACGCTCAAGAAAAATTGATATCGAAGAATTTTCAATATTAACGTCGGGCTTACAATGGGCTTTTTCACTAAAGGGGCTTGGCCCCAATTATATTATTTCAAAGGGAATGAGTCTCATTAATGAGGTAGATTTTATCAAAAATAAACTTATAGAGAGAGCTATATTATGAAAATTTTTTTACTTACACTTTGGTTGTTATTTTTTTCAGCAATAGGATTCGCAGAAGAAGCTAAATTAAAGGGAATAATTGAAAATATATATCCTGAATTAATCGTCAAGAGCGTTACTAAGACTGAGTTTAACGAGCTGTATGAGGTCTATATTGGGGGTCAAATTATTTACACAGACAAAAATTTCAATTTTTTAATAGTGGAAGGTCGTATAGTTGACCCAAGCACAAAAAAAGACATGACTAGTGAGAGATTGGAAGTTTTAACATTGGTCGATTTTAAAGCATTACCTTTTAAATACGCTATAAAAGATGTAAGAGGGAGTGGTAAAAGTAAGATTGCCGTTTTTTCAGATATCGATTGCCCTTTTTGTAGGAGACTTGAGAAACAAGCATTAGCTAAGCTAACAGACGCAACTATATATACCTTTTTATATCCGTTGGCCATTCACCCTGAGGCTGAAAAAAAGTCTAAAAAAATATGGTGTTCAGAAAACCCTACATTAGCTTGGAGCGAGTTTATGTTGAAAAATAAGCTCCCTGAAAACCAAGGTAATTGCGAAACTCCGATTAAAGATATATCAATTTTGGCAAAGGAATTAGGAGTTTCATCTACACCAACAATAATTTTTTCTAGCGGCAAAAGGGTTGAGGGAGCTTTGCCATACAGCGACTTGGTTAAATATATTGACAATAAATAAATTAAACTTATTTAAAAAACTTGACATTTCTATTTAATACTTGAAAATACTAAGCCGGTGTTTGGTTTATCTACGTTTAAATGTATTTATCTAGGTAATTTCATTTTAGCTTTAAACTAATCTTTAGGGTGCCGCCCAAATTTGTAAAGGATGTATTGAAATGGCAACAGGAACAGTTAAATGGTTTAATGATTCAAAAGGTTTTGGTTTTATCACTCCTGATGATGGTGGTGATGATTTATTTGCTCACTTTTCATCTATTGTTGATGAAGGATATAAAAGTTTAAAAGAAGGGGCGAAAGTCTCTTTTGAAGTAACTGACGGCCCTAAGGGCAAACAGGCTTCAAATATTCAACCAGCTGACTAAGTTGGTTACTTAAAAAAGGCTCTCTAAGAGCCTTTTTTTTCATTCTGTAATAACTTTTAAAGGATGCATTGAAATGGCAACAGGAACAGTTAAATGGTTTAATGATTCAAAAGGTTTTGGTTTTATCACTCCTGATGATGGTGGTGATGATCTATTTGCTCACTTCTCTGCAATTGTTGATGAAGGATATAAAAGTTTGAAAGAAGGCGCTCGAGTGTCTTTTGAGGTAACAGACGGCCCTAAGGGTAAACAGGCTTCAAATATTCAACCAGCTGACTAAGTTGATTGGTAAAAAGGTTCTTTAAGGGCTTTTTTTACATATTTTCAATTAAAGCTTTAGCAAACTCTATTGTTGATAAAGTTTTGCAATCTTTAAGCTGAGAAGCGAAATCAGCTGTCACTTTATTTTCTTTTAATGTTTTGGCAAATGAAAGATGAAGTGTCTCTGCTGAGTCTGTCCAACCTATATGCTCAAGCATCATTTGAGCGGATAATATTAGTGAGCTCGGGTTTGCTATGTCTTTTCCAGCAATTGTAGGGGCAGTTCCATGCGTGGCTTCGAAAACAGCTGTTGTGTCAGAGTAGTTTGCGCCAGGAGAAATACCAATCCCACCAACCTGGGCAGCTAATGAATCTGAAATATAGTCTCCATTTAAATTTAATGTAGCGATAACATCATATTCTTTGGGCCTAATTAATATTTCTTGTAAAAATGCATCTGCAATACAGTCTTTAATGATTACTTCATTGTTTATTACATAGAAACCTGAGTCATTTTTGACGGCACCAAATTCACGTTCAGCAAGTTCATAGCCCCATTCTTTAAAGCCACCTTCAGTAAATTTCATAATATTCCCTTTGTGTACCAGGGTAACTGATTTTTTCTTATTGTTAATAGCAAATTTAATAGCCTGCCTTATGAGTCTTTTACTCCCCTCTTCTGACACTGGCTTTATTCCAATAGCACTCGACTCTGGAAAACGAATTTTATTTCCTGCCCCCAATTCAGTCAACTGCTGGATTATTTTTTTTACTTCTATAGAGCCTGCCGGCCATTCTATTCCAGCGTATATATCCTCTGTATTTTCTCTAAAGATATCCATGCTGGTGTCTTGGGGACTTTTAAGTGGGCTAGGAACACCTGAGTAGTATCGGATTGGTCTTTGGCATACATACAGATCAAGCTGCTGCCTTAATGAAACATTTAATGATCTTATACCTCCGCCAACTGGAGTAGCTAAAGGACCTTTTATTGAGATGATATATTTTTTTAATAAATCTACGGTCTCTTCGGGCAACCATGTATCTTTATTGTATATTTGAGTCGCTTTTTTGCCAGCGTAAACTTCCATCCATGATATTTTCTTATTATTGCCGTAAGTTTTTTTAATAGCATGATCAACTACAGCTTGCATAGCCGGAGTAACATCAACTCCAATGCCGTCACCTGATATGAATGGAATAATTGGGTAGTCAGGAACTTCTAACTTTAGGTTAGAATTAAGTCTTATTTGTTCACCCTTACTTGGAATTTTAACTTTGTTATTCATAAATTTTTTTCTCATGTTTTTATCTAAAAATTGATAATTGTATTTAATAAACCTTTTGGCGTCATAAGTCAGTTTTCTCAACATGAAACTTACAAATCTTTAAAAGATTTTATTCCATACAAAAATGTTTACCCTGCTGGACGCCTTGATGCCGATAGCGAGGGTTTAATCATTTTAACTGACAATGGTGTTTTACAAAATAAAATATCGGATCCAACAAATAATATTTATAAAACTTATTGGGCTCAAGTTGAAAATATTCCCAATGAGTTATCTTTAAATATACTCAGGACAGGTATATATATTGGGGATAGTTTAACGAAACCAGCTTTGGTTCAAAAAATAGATCCGCCAGATATTTGGAGTAGACAGCCACCAATTAGAGTTAGAAAATCTATACCTACTTCTTGGATAGAAATTAAAATTTTAGAAGGAAGGAATAGGCAGGTTAGAAAGATGACAGCTGCTGTATCTCATCCAACACTCCGATTAGTGAGGTCTCAAGTTGGTGAGTATAAGCTTGATAACCTTCAACCTGGAGATTATTTAGTTATTAAGAACTGAATGCATTTTATTCTTTCTGAATGATATAATTACGAATGAATCATTATTAAAGGTGCTTTATGTCAGGAAACACATTCGGTAAATTATTTACATTAACTTCTTTTGGTGAATCTCATGGCCCGGCAATTGGCGGGGTAGTAGATGGGTGCCCCCCTGGAATGGAGTTAAATGAATCTGATTTACAGGTGGATTTGGATAGAAGAAAACCTGGCACATCAAAGTTTGTCACCCAGCGGAAAGAAGATGATCTGGTAGAAATATTATCAGGTACTTTTGAAGGTAAAACCACAGGTGCTCCAATCGGCTTTATTATCAGAAATAAAGACCAAAGAAGTCAGGATTACTCAAAGATTAAGGACACTTTTAGGCCTGGGCATGCAGATTTAACTTACCTACATAAATATGGTATTAGAGATTATAGGGGTGGTGGCCGATCTAGCGCAAGAGAGACGGCTGTTAGAGTTGCAGCAGGGGCAATCGCCAAAAAATGGCTTAATCAGGCTTATGGGGTGAAAATTAATGCATGTTTGTCACATCTGGGTGAGATAGAGGTTCCAATTTCTGATTGGAGTATTGTTAACGAAAATCCTTTTTTTGCAGCAAATAAATCTATTATAAGCTCCCTGGAACAATACTTACAAAAGGTAAGGTCAGAAAAAAACTCAGTAGGGGCAAAAATATTTGTAAGTGCTCAAAATGTACCTATAGGGTTGGGGGAGCCAGTTTTTGGAAGGCTTGATGCCGACATAGCTTCTGCAATGATGAGTATAAATGCTACAAAGGGCGTTGAGATAGGGTCAGGATTTAATAGCGTAACTCAGAAGGGCACCGAACACAGCGACGAAATGAACGCTGAAGGGTTTGTTTCAAATAACGCCGGCGGTATTCTTGGTGGAATTTCTACTGGACAAGATGTTGAGGTTAACGTTGCTTTTAAACCTACTTCAAGCATTCCACAGGATAGGTCTTCTATTGACTCTAATGGAAAGCAGATAAATATGAAAACAACTGGCCGCCACGACCCATGCGTTGCGATAAGAGCAGTTCCTATTGTGGAGGCTATGTTGGCACTTGTCCTAATCGACCATGCTCTCAGGGATAGAGGGCAAAACTTGGATGTTGTCAGAAAAAATCCGTTTTCGGCGTGACCTCGTTCTTATATAGTAGGTTTTCAAGTTTTTACTTTTTTTATTATTTCTTCGTAGGGCTTTTTGTTCCTTATTGGGGCATTTATTTAAAGTCCCTTTCTTTTTCAGCCATACAAATTGGTATTTTACTTTCTCTGTTTCAAATGTGTCGGATTTTTGCACCAAATATATTTGGTTGGCTAGCAGATAGATCAGGAGAAAGAGTTAAGTGGGTAAGAATAACCTCTTTTTTTGGAGTATTAGGATTTGTAGGTATTTTTTGGGCAAATACTTTTTATAGCATATTTTTTGTAATGATGGCTATGAGTATTTTTACAAGCTCAACTTTACCATTAGCAGAATCATTAACCCTGTCTCATTTAGAAGCAAATAAAGCGAACTCAGATTATAGTCGCATTAGATTATGGGGATCATTAGGATTTATTTTTGCTTCATTGGTGCTGGGATTTTTTATAGATAACTCTGGGGCAAAATCATTAATCTACGGACTTCTTATTGCTCAGATAATTATTTTTTTATTGTCCTTTGTCATTCCTGATAAGGTCATTACGTTGCAAGAAGGAAAAAAAAGATCAATTTGGGGGGTTCTAAAGAAAACTGAAGTCATTATTTTACTTACCGGTTGTGCACTTATGGTTTCCTCTCACGGCCTCTTATATAATTTTTATTCAATTTTTCTTCAAGAGCAGGGGTATTCAAATACTATTATTGGTATTTTATGGTCAATAGGCGTAGTTTTTGAAATTTTAATTTTTATAATGATGCCAATGATTTTAAAAAAAATAACTTTAAAGTCAGTTTTGTTGATTAGCTTATTGTTTGCTGTAGTTAGATTCTTTCTAATAGGGTCATTTGCAGATAGCCTACCGATATTAATATTTGCACAAATAATGCATGCTGCTACATTCGGTAGTTTTCATGTAGCTTCAATTCAATTAATTTCTAACTTTTTTAATAACGAACACCAGGCTAGAGGGCAATCACTATATAACAGCGTTACTTATGGGGTAGGCGGAACTATAGGTGGGCTCGGGGGTGGTTACTTGATTGATTACTGGGGAACAGCTAATACTTTCGTTTTTTCAGCAACTTTGCCGCTGCTTGGTTTTATTATCATTTACCTTGGGTTGAGTGACGAAATAAAAGCAACCTTAGACTAATTATTTTCACCTTTAATTAATGCATATGCTGAATGATTATGAATAGACTCAAAGTTTTCTGATTCAATTATATATTTAGAAACTTTGCTATTTGCTTTAAGGTCGGTTGCAATATCTCTTACAATATCCTCGACAAATTTTGGATTTTCATATGCTTTTTCTGTTACATATTTTTCATCTGGTCTTTTTAGTATTCCGTATAGTTCGCAGGAAGCTTGTTTTTCTACTAGTTCAATTATATCTTCAATCCAAATAAAACCTTTTGTTTCTAAAGTTAAAGTAACGTGTGCCCTTTGATTATGTGCACCATATTTTGAAATTTTCTTTGAGCAAGGACAAAGGCTAGTAACAGGAACAATAACTTTTGTTGTGTTAACAACCTTCCCATCAATCATTTCTCCAATAAAGCTAACGTCATAGTCCATTAAGCTTTCAACTCGACTAACAGGAGCTTTTTTATTCACAAAATATGTGAATCGCATTTCTAAGTACCCTAACTTAGACTCTAATCTCTCCAACATTTCTTTTAAGATTTCTTCAAAAGATTCGACTGAAATTTCTCTTTCATTTTCATTGAGAATTTCAACAAACCTTGACATATGCGTACCTTTAAAATTATGAGGCAAATGAACATACATGCTAAATATCGCATTAGTGTGCTGAGTTAATCCTGTCTTATCTTTAACAAGAATAGGGTGCTTAATTGCTTTAATACCTACTTTGTCTATATCCAGATGTCTGTGATCAGGACTATTTTGAGTATCTTCAATTAATTCTGTTAATTCTGGTGATGTCGGTCTATTCATAGTTTTAATTTTATCATTTGTTCATATGTTTAACAATTTTCTTTAATATACTGGTCTTGTCTAGTCCACACATTATATGGACTTCATTTTGAGTGCCGTGTTCAATAAATTTATCAGGTATGCCTATTGACAGTGTTTGGCAGCCCAGCTTATGATTACTAATTACTTCTAAAACTGCCGATCCGGCACCACCCATAATCGTATTATCTTCAACTGTAACTATTAAATTATGAGTATTGGAGATTTTTTTTATCATTTTTTTGTCAATTGGTTTGATGAACCTCATGTTAATCAAAGTTGCATTTAATTCATCAGCTACCTCCTCACAAACTTTAACCATTGAACCAAAGGCAAGTATTGCTATTTTTTCACCAGATTTAAGTTTTATTGCCTTACCAATTGGAATATCCGGTAATTTTTTATTAATCTCTTCTCCTAAAGCAAAGCCTCTGGGGTAACGAACCGCACATATTCCATTATACTTATAGCCTGAATTTAGCATTTGGTAGCATTCATTTCCATTGCTTGGAGCCATAATTATTAGGTTTGGTATGCACCGTAAGAAAGAAATATCGAAGTTACCTGAATGAGTTGGCCCATCTGCCCCAACGATTCCAGCTCGATCAATGGCAAACAAAATTGGAATATTTTGAATGGCAATATCATGTATTAATTGATCATAAGCCCGCTGTAAAAATGATGAATATATTGCAACTACGGGTTTAATTTCCTTGCATGATAAACCGGCTGCAAAAGTTAGCGCATGTTGCTCAGCAATTCCTACATCAAAAAAACGTTTAGGATATTTTTTTGAGAAGGCATTTAGACCTGATCCATCCGACATAGCTGGAGTAATTGCGCATAATTTATAATCTTTTTTAGCGGTGTCTAGAAGCCACTCAGAGAAAATATCTGTATAAGTTTTATTAAATAAACCTGACCCCTTGTCTCCTAACTTACTAATTCCATGAAATTTATTTGGATCATTTTCAGCCGGCTTATAACCAAAACCTTTTTTTGTGGAAATATGAAGAAATTGTGGTCCTTTTAGTTCTTTGATGTTAGTAAGGGTGTCAATTAAAGAGTTTAAATTATGTCCATCAATCGGACCAATATAATTAAAACCAAATTCTTCAAACAAGGTGCCAGGAATAACCATCCCCTTTACATGTTCTTCCGTTTTTCTAGCTAACTCTAAAACTGGAGGCACTTTTGAAAAAACAGCTTTACTCGATTCTCTTATTCCGCCATAAAGTTTTCCAGATAATAGTTTAGCTAGGTAATTATTTAATGCGCCAACATTTTTTGAAATAGACATATCGTTATCATTTAGGATAACTAAAATATTATTATCTGTATTTCCAGCATTATTAAGGCCTTCAAATGCAATTCCAGCAGTCATCGCCCCATCCCCAATAATTGCAATTGCTTTATTTGATGATTTTTTTAGTTTAAGCGATTCTGCCATACCAAGAGCTGCCGAAATAGATGTACTAGAATGACCTGTACCAAATTCATCATAAATACTCTCTTCTCTTCTTGGAAAACCAGATAAACCGTTTTTCTGTCTTAGGGTGTTCATTTTATCCCGTCGCCCAGTTAATATTTTATGTGCGTAGGTTTGATGACCAACATCCCAGACAATCTTATCTTTAGGCGCATCAAAAACATAATGAATAGCAGTCGTAAGTTCAATTACTCCTAGGTTAGATGATAGATGGCCCCCTGTTTCAGAAACACTTTTAATAATAAAGTCTCTCAATTCAACAACAAGAACTTTAAGTTCATTTCGAGTAAGTTTCTTCAAATCTTTTGGATTATTAATTTTATTTAAAAAGGTCATTTAAAATTTTCTTTTATAAATTTTATCTACTAATTTTTTCAGTATTTCAGTATCACCAGTGATACTATTTATTTCTTTATTTGTTTGATTGAATAATTTTTCATTTATTCTTTTTGCTTCCACAAGGCTCATTAGAGACAAGTATGTAGCTTTTTCATCTTCCTTGTCTTTTCCACACGTCTTACCTAATTCTTTTTCATTTGAGCTTGCATCTAGAATATCATCTGTAATTTGATAGATTTTACCCAGTAACTTTGAGAAATTTATGATCTTGCCCTTATCTTTAGAACTCATGCCATCAGATATTATTATGGGCATTAGACATGAAAGTTCAATCAGTTTTCCTGTCTTTAATTCTTGAATTTCCTCAAGCAATTTGAGGCTATCCAGATTATTTGAAGACTGCATATCAAGTGACTGCCCTAAAACCATTCCTTTTATTCCTGTTGAGGCACAAAGGTTTTTAATTAATTCAACTTTCGCTTCTGCTTTAACTTCAAACTCCTCAGAGCAGATTAGTTCTATTGCCATAGCCTGTATGCCATCTCCAGCTAATATTGCTTGGGCCTCATTAAATTTAATATGACATGATGCTTTTCCACGCCTTAGATCATCATTATCCATAGAGGGGAGGTCGTCGTGAATAAGTGAATAGCTATGAGTTAGCTCGAGAGCGCAAGCGATGTAGTCTAGTAAATTTTTACTAGTATTACTTATATCACCAACTGCATAAACTAACAGGGCCCTAAATCTTTTTCCTCCATTGAGAATAGAGTAGGAGCAAACGTCGCTAAGATAGTTCTTAGGATAATTTTTTTTGAAAATTTCTTCAATAAATTTATCAATTCTTTGTTGGTGCACATTTAGCCAAGCATCAAACGACTCACTCATCAGTTTTAAAGTCTTCTAACTCATTTTTTTGTGAAAGTATTTGAACTTTCTGCTCTATTTTCTTAAGTGAGTCTTGAGCTTTTTTAACAAGAGTAATACCGTTTTCGTATGATGCAAGAGAATCCTCAAGATTAAGATTGCTTCCCTCCATCTTTAGAACTATTTTATCCAAGTCCTCTATTATCTTTTCAATATTTATGGTTTCTTTAGTCATGTTATATATATTTTTTTAGAAAGTTTTTAACATCTATAATTTCCTCATGAATCACTTCATGAGCCATATCATAGGATTTAAAATAGAAATCTGTTGATTTCTTTAGTTTTTTATAGCTTTCAATTGCTATGTTGTTACTAATGATATCATCACCTGCCCCATGAATTGCAATTATTGGAGGTACTTTAAATTTTGGCCTAAGGATTACTTTTGGCAAATATCCTGATAGCGAAATAATTCCTGAAATCTTGACTTCAGAAGTGAGGCTAGTAAACAAAGAAAGTGCTGCTCCTTGGGAGAACCCTCCAATAAAAACTTTTGGTATAAATTTTAATTTCATTAATCTTTTTTTTATTAATGCTTCGATAAGAGATTTAGAGTTTATTAAGCCGCTGTCATCCTGAAAAGAAAAATCAAGAGATTCATGGGTACCTTTAATATCATACCAACCCCTCATTAAGGTTCCTTGGTTCATGGTTATTGACCTTAACGGCGCATTAGGTAAAATAAATTCGATACTATCCAGTCCCAAGCTTTTAATGAACGGCACAAAATCATTTTCATCTGCACCTAAGCCATGAAGCCATATTACTATCGTGCTAGGATTTTTTTGTGAATTAATTGTAATCATAAAAAAAGCGGATTAAATAATCCGCTTCCTATAAAGTACTTATGCATTACTTTGATTCTAAAGTTTTTTTCAAACCAGCCAAACCATTATCCACGATACCTTGAACAGCAGCCTTTGCTGTAGCATCATCCTGACCATCTGGTATTGGAGGATTAAGCTTGTAAGTTCTATAAAATCTTGCGGTCCACTGAATTATTGATTCGTTAGCATTAGCACCTTTTGATACTATTATATATGCATTGAAATCTGTGAATGGCACTTTACCTTTTGTAATTTCCCACCTTATTTTTTTTAAGTCATCGTCAATCGACCTAAATTTTTCTTCAAGCTTATCCCCAGACTCTTGGGTTAGTATTCGGTAGGTATCTTCACCTCTCTTTTCAACTTTTATACCTTTTACGGCTGGATGCCATTTATCAATTGCACTGAAGTCTTTAACTAAAGCCCATGCTTTTTCAACAGAAACATTAACTGTTACTGACTCTTGAACTTTTTGAGGTGTTGGACCATGCGCAAAAATTGACATAGAAAACATTAGTGTTATTAGGGCTAAAATAAAATTTCTCATCTGATAAATCCTTAGTTAATTAAAAATCAATTTCACATATTACTATAAAAACCTTATTGAAGTATAAAGTCCCCAAAAGATCGACTTTGAGTACCTGTTTTTATTTCTTTTATAAAAGTTAAGTTTTTAAGGTCATATATAGAAACTGAATCACTTCCCCAATTTGTAACTACTAGTAAATTAAACTCAATATTTATATCTAAATTTTCAGGGTTTTCGCCAGTCCTTATTTTTTTAAATTCTTGTTTCTCTTTAAGGTCAATAACACTTAATGAATCATCTAGCGCATTAGTTACAAAACCTAAATTTTTATAAGTTTTTATATTATATGGATGGTCGCCAACCTTTACTGTTGTGGTTGAAAAGCTCTCCAAGTTAATTTCAGTAATAGTATCATCATAAACATTTGCAACATATGCAAAATTTCCATTAGTCGAAATCCCAAAGGGATGTTTACCAACTTTTAACTTTTTTATTATATTGTAATTTTCTGAATTTATAATTTCAACTGTATTTTCATCTCTGTTAGCTACGAGTAAATAATTAAATTTTTTATTGAAAGCTATTCCTGATGGAGTTTCACCAACACTGAATGTATTTATAACTTTTAATTCTTTCACAGAAATTACTATAACTTTATTCTTAAACCAGTCTGTAACAAAAACTTTTGATTCTTCTGCGTTTGAGGCTAAGCTTAACGGGGCCGTATTTAATTTTATAGTCTTAATGACTTCATCTTTTTTTGTGTCTATAACAGATATGTCGTCTGTTCCAACATTACCAATGAAAGCTAAGTTATTATTTTTTAGAATAGTTATTCCTAATGGTGCGACTCCAACCTTAATTGATTTAATCATAATTAGTTTTTTAAGATCAATTATTGAAACTGTATTTTCACCTTGATTTGTTATGTAAGCTTTTGGTGTAATATTTAACCTATTGAAATCATAAAAATAGTAAAGTGTAATTACTGCCAATATGATGATTGGAATAATTATTTTTTTTAGAATAGCCATAATTTAAAATCAAGCTTTTATTAAGTGAAGATTTGTGAAAAAATAAGAATAATACCTTAAGGATAACATTTATGATCGATATTGATGGATATAGGCCCAACGTAGGCATTATTATTATAAATGATGAAAAAAAAGTTTTGTTAGCAAAGCGCTTAAATGAGAATGCTTGGCAATTTCCTCAAGGAGGAATTAATGACAAGGAATCTACAGAAGACGCAATGTATAGGGAATTAAAAGAAGAGGTCGGTCTTAGCCATAAACATATCCTTGTTATAGAGAAAACTAAAGGTTGGCTTCGATATGATGTTCCTAAGAACTGGATAAGGAGCAATAGTCAGCAAAAGTACAGGGGACAAAAACAAGTTTGGTTTCTATTAAAATTGGTTGGAGAAGATACAGATATTTTTTTAAGAAATACGACGAAGCCAGAGTTTGATGACTGGAAGTGGGTTAGTTACTGGGCTCCACTTGAAGAAGTTGTTGATTTCAAGAAAAGTGTTTATAAGAAGGCGCTGTCTGAACTAGAGGAATATATTTAATAGTTTTTTTAATTTAATTTCGCAATAATTGTTTCAGCATTTTTTACGGTTTGACCTAATTTGATTTTAATTTCTGAATTTAGCGGTAAATATAGGTCAACTCTTGAGCCAAATCTTATAAATCCGTATCTTTCACCAGTTTTAACTTCATCTCCTTCTTCTGTGTAACATAAAATTCTCCGAGCAATTAAGCCTGCAATTTGAACGCACGTTATAGTATGGTTTGTTTTTGTTTTTATTGTAATTGCACACCTTTCATTTTCAAGTGATGCTTTTTCAAAGGCCGCATTTAAAAATTTACCTGGAAAGTACCATTTATTTACAATAGTTCCAGAAACAGGCACTTTGTTTGAGTGAACGTTAAATACATTCATAAAAACACTTATTTTGATCGATTTTTTCTTTTGGTATGGGTCGATAATCTCTTCAATTGCAATTACTTTACCGTCTGCTGCAGATATAATTAAATCACTATTTTTAGGTGTTTGCCTTTTAGGGTCTCTAAAGAATTGAAGTATGAAGATTGATAAAACCCAAGGCAAAACAGACCAAACTGGATAGTATGCCCCAACACATAAGCTTAGTATTATAGCAGCACCAAGGAAAGGCCAGCCTTCTTTAGCAATTAGTGTGTATTTTTTGCTAACTTTCAATTAATTCTTAGACTTATCAACAATCTTTGTAATCCATGGCATCATTGAACGAAGAGACTCTCCAACTTGCTCAATCTGATGCTTCCTTTGTATTTCACGACGTGCTGGTAAATCTCCTACATTACTTACGAATTCTTTAGCAAACGATCCATCTTGAATTTCACCTAGAATTTTTTTCATCTCAGCTTTTGTTTCTGAATTAACAATCCTGGAACCTCTGGTCACATCTCCATATTCAGCTGTATTTGAAATAGAGTATCGCATATTAGCAATACCGCCCTCATACATTAAATCAACAATTAATTTTAATTCATGAAGGCACTCAAAATATGCCATTTCTGGCTCGTATCCAGCCTCTACTAAAGTTTCAAACCCTGCTTGAACTAAAGCAGTAGTTCCTCCGCATAAGACTACTTGCTCACCAAATAGGTCTGTTTCAGTTTCATCTTTAAAAGTAGTTTCTAAAATTCCAGTTCTTCCACCACCGATTGCCGAAGCGTAAGAAAGAGCAATATCTTTTGCGTTACCAGTAGCGTCTTGTTGTATTGCAATTAAGTCTGGTATCCCTCCACCCTTAACAAATTCAGAGCGAACAGTATGCCCTGGTGCCTTAGGTGCAATCATAATTACATTCAAATCCACCCTTGGTTTAATTTGCCCGAAATGAATATTAAAGCCATGCGCAAATGCAAGCGTTGCGCCTTGCTTTAAATTTGGCTCAATATTATCTGAATATATTATTCCTTGAAATTCATCTGGCGCTAGAACCATAACTAGGTCTGCCCAAGCAGTAGCATCTTCTACATTCTTAACATTCAAACCAGCTGATTTTGCTTTATCTGAAGAGGTTGATCCCTCACGCAACCCTACGACTACATCAACACCAGAATCTTTTAGGTTGTTTGCATGCGCATGGCCCTGAGAGCCATAACCTAATACTGCAACCTTCATTTTTTTGATAACACTTAAATCTGCATCCTTGTCGTAATAAACTTTCATTTTCTTCCTCTATATTATATTTTAAGTACTCTATCTCCGCGACCAATTCCTAATGCGCCAGTTCGCACAGTTTCAATTATTGTTACTTTATCTAAACTATCAAGATAAGCGTCTAACTCGCTCGTTGGACCTGTTAGCTCAATTGTAAAAGTTGCTTCAGCCATTTCAACAATTCTTCCACCAAACGTATCACTAATTCTTTTTATTTCATCTCTGTACTTACTTGTTGCCTTTACTTTTACTATCATCAATTCTCTCTCGATATGCCTACCATCATTTAGGTCAAGCACCTTTACAACATCAATTAATTTATTTAACTGCTTAATTATTTGCTCAATAACCTCATTTGATCCACTTGTTACAATCGTCATTCTTGACAAAGTTTCATCTTCTGTTGGAGCAACATTTAAGGATTCAATATTATATCCTCTGGCAGAAAATAAGCCAGATACTCGAGAAAGAGCCCCTGATTCGTTCTCCATCAAAAGTGAAATTATATGTCTCATTTATTCATCCTTAGCTAAAATCATTTCAGATAGCCCTTTACCGCTTGGGATCATTGGAAATACATTTTCAGTTTGATCGGTTATAAAATCCATAAATACTAAACGTTCTTTTAATTTAGGACTAAAGGCTTCTCTAAGAGCACCCTCCACATCTGAAGATTTTTCTATTTTCATACCAACATGCCCATAAGATTCTGCAAGCTTAACGAAGTCAGGAAGGGCGTCCACATATGACTCAGCATATCTATTTCCATAAAAAAATTCTTGCCATTGCCTTACCATTCCCATGTAACGATTATTAAGAGTAATAATCTTAATTGGAAGATTATATTGCTTGCAAGTTGAAAGCTCTTGAATACACATCTGAATTGAAGCTTCTCCAGTGACGCAAGCAACTTGTGATTCAGGAAAGGCAAGCTGACATCCCATTGCGTATGGCAAACCAACCCCCATCGTTCCAAGTCCACCAGAATTAATCCACCTTCTTGGCTTGTCAAAAGGATAATATTGGGCAGCCCACATTTGATGTTGCCCTACATCAGATGTAATAAACGCATCACCTTCGGTTACAGCATGCAATTTTTGAATAACTGTCTGAGGCTTTATAACAGAACCATCATCTTTGTAAGCCATACAATCAGTATCAATCCATTTTTTTATTTGATCCTTCCATGGAGAAATAAGTGCTTTATTGTGGTTTTTTTCTAGGTCTTGATAAGCTTTTAAAAGATCAATTAAGACTAAATCAACATCCCCAACTATAGGAATATCTATTTTGACTCTTTTTGAAATAGATGCTGGATCGATATCGATATGAATAATTTTTTTTGGGTTCTTTAGGAAGTGCTCAGGATTGCTGATTACTCGATCGTCAAAACGAGCCCCAACAGCTAATAAAACATCACATTCTTGCATGGCCATATTTGCTTGATAAGTCCCATGCATTCCAAGCATACCAAGAAAATTTTCATCGGAAGCAGGAAAGCCGCCAAGACCCATCAAAGTATTTGTGATTGGAAGGTCTAATTGTTTAACTAATTTTGTGAGAGATTTTGCTGCATCACCAAGAACTGCACCACCTCCAGAATATACCATGGGCTTTTTAGCATTAATTAAAAGATCAATAGCCTTACTAATTTGACCTGAATGACCTTTAATAACTGGGTTATAAGAGCGCATCTGAATAGTTTTTGGGTAGATAAATTCTGCGGTTTCAGCAGTAATATCTTTTGGGATGTCAACTAAAACAGGACCAGGCCGACCTGTAGAAGCAATAAAAAATGCCTTCTTGATTGTGCTAGCAATATCTTTAATATCTTTAACTAAGAAATTATGTTTGACGCAAGGCCTGGTTATTCCTACAGTGTCACATTCTTGAAATGCGTCTGAGCCAATAGCATGAGTTGGAACCTGACCACTTATAATAACTATTGGTATTGAGTCCATATGAGCAGTAGCAATTCCCGTAACTGCGTTTGTAGCACCTGGACCAGATGTTACCAAAGCAACGCCTACCTTTCCTGTAGCCCTAGAAAATGCATCTGCAGCGTGAACAGCTGCTTGCTCATGACGGACTAAGACGTGCTTGAATATACTTTGTTGATGAATAGCATCGTAAATATTTAAAACAGCACCACCAGGGTAGCCAAAAACGAATTCAACATTTTCTTCTTGCAGGGAGCGAATAGTAATTTCAGCTCCAGTTATTATTTCAGGTTTCATGAATATTACTATGTTTTATAATTGATTAAAATAACCTTTTGAGGCGATTTGGTCAAGCTAAACATCCTTAATCTGCTTGATAATCATTGAAAAATCAATTGCTTCCAGATTTTTAGTGATTGAACCTACTGAAATTCTATCAACACCTGTTTTCGCATAACTAACAATTGTTTTTTTATTAATATCACCTGATGCCTCAAGGGTTGCAATTTTTTTATTTAAAACAACGGCTTTTTTAACATTCTGGATAGTAAAGTTATCAAGTAGTATGTTTTTGGCACCATGCCTAAGAGCTACTTTAAATTCTTTTAAATTCTCAACTTCAATTTGAATATCTTTTAATGAGCGATCTTTTTTTAACTCTGCTAAAAAAAGATCAACGCTACCCACTATTTGAATATGGTTTTCTTTAACTAAAATTTTGTCAGCAAGATTAAGTCTTTGGTTGAAGCCACCGCCAACTCTAACTGCATATTTTTGAGCTATGCGTAGGCCGGGAATTGTTTTTCTCGTATCATACAAATTTGTATGATATTTCTTTAACAAGTGTACATAAGTAAAAGTTGAAGTTGATGTTCCAGAAAGGGTTTGCAAAAAGTTTAAGACGGTTCGTTCAGCTGCTAACAGATCTTTATATGGGCCCTTGATGAAACATATTTTTTGATTCTTTTTGATTGAAATACCTTCTTCTACAAGCCATTCAATCTTAATCTTTGCATTTATTTGCTTAAAACACTCATTAGCCCATGGTATGCCACATAAAATACATTTTTGGTTGGATCGTATAAAAGCATCACCGACTATTTTATTATTTAGAAGCTCGGTTGTATTATCATCAAATACATGGTCTTCATTCAAAGCATTTTTAACGTTTATTTTAACGGCGTCTTGAATTATTTTTTTAGAGATTGATTTAGTCATTATTGATAGCTTTATATATTACCCCGCCACCCAAGCAAACATTGCTTTCATAAATAACTACTGATTGACCTGAAGTAATTCCCCATTCTTTTTGACCAAACATAACTTTAGTTTCGCTTTCGAGGCAGCTATCAATCTCACATGGAGCATCAGCTTGACGATATCTAGTTCTAGCAGAGTAAACCCAATTTTCTCTTGGTGCTTCATTTGATATCCAGTGAGTATCTTTCGTAATTAAGCCATCGTTTAAAAGAAGAGGGTGATTGTGTCCTTGAACTACAATAAGCTCATTTTTATCTAAATTTTTTTTAAATACAAACCATGGCTGACCATTCCCATATTTCAGACCTCCAATATTTAATCCTCGCCTTTGGCCAATGGTATAAAAATTTATTCCATCATGCTGTCCAATAATTTTATTATTTGTATCCTTTATGTCCCCTGAATTTTTTTTAATATACTGACTTAGAAATTTAGCAAATGGTCTTTCTCCAATAAAACATATCCCAGTTGAATCTTTTCGTGCATGATTGTGTAAGCCATTTTTTTTTGCGATCATCCTAACATCTGATTTTAAAAGTCCCCCAAGAGGAAAAATAGAATTTCCTAATTGGTTCTGATTTAGTCTGTAGAGAAAATAACTTTGATCCTTGGTCCCATCATCACCCTTTAAAAGCTGAAATAAACCATTTTTCTCTTGAACTTTTGCATAATGACCAGTTGCTATTTTATCTGCACCCATAGAGATTGCATGTTTAAGAAAAGCGTTGAATTTGATCTCAGAATTACATAAAATATCTGGATTAGGGGTTGTGCCATTTTTTAATCCATTTATAAATAAAGAAAATACTTTTTCTTTATAATCTTTAGCAAAATTTACAACTTCGATATCGATACCAATTTTTTCTGCAACTGAAATAGCATCGATTAAATCTTGTTTACTTGAGCAATACTCATCATCATCATCATCTTCCCAGTTTTTCATAAAAAGACCAGTAACTTGGTACCCTTGATCCTTAAGAAGCCAAGCAGTAACTGCTGAATCAACTCCACCTGAAAGACCTACAACAATTTTATTTTTCATAACCTCACTACTTACTGAGTTCTTTAGATCTTTTATGAGCAGCTTTTACCGCCTGCTTAATAATGATATCTAATTTTTTTTGTTTGAAAACATCAATAGCTTTTTCAGTTGTACCACCTTTTGAGGAGACCTTAATAATTTCACTTTCAAAATCATAGGTATTTTTGCCTGTTTCAGCAGCTCCAATAAAGGTTTGCGTTACCAATCTTTGCGCATCACTTCTGGCTAATCCAAGCTCTGTACCAACATCAATCATTGCATTCATGATGTAATAAATGTATGCGGGACCACTTCCTGATATTGCGGTAACAGTATCAAGGGCTGATTCCTGCTCCACCCATAAAACTTGCCCAATTGGGGTAAAAATTTTATTAACTGCATGTGCATATATTGTCCCGCCCTTTTTCCCAAAGGAATCAGGATCTCCAAAAAGACCAGTAATTGCCTTAGCTTTTTTAGCACATAAATTTGGCATAGCTCGTACAAATTTATTCTTAGAATAACCGCCTAAATATTGCTTAATCTTTAGACTATTAACACCTGCAGCAATAGAAATTATTAATGGCTGTTCTTCTATCAAGGGCTTTAATTGAGTGCATACAGATTTTATTTGTGCAGGCTTTACTGCCAATAAAATAGTATCAAAACGATGAAGTTTAGACTTACTTAATTTTTTACTTATTTGAGTCTGAGAGCTTAATGTAAAGTTTGCTAAGTAAGGAAGCTCCTTGATTTCTTTTATTCTTTGGTCACTTTTTTCAATGAGAAAAATATTTTCATAGGATTTTTTATCCATTCTTTGATAGATAGCTTGAGCCATATTTCCAAAACCAATAAAATAAAAATCTCTTTTAATTTTAGCCATTATGTTCTTTTACCAAAAATTTTACTTCCTATGCGTACAAGATTAGACCCATTTTCTATCGCTAACAAGTAGTCGTTAGACATTCCCATTGATAGAGTGTCAACTGACGCATATTTTTTTTTTAGATTCTCATATATAACTTTTAATTGTTTGTATTCATTTCTAAGAATTTCATCATCACTTGTATTTGTTGGAATTGCCATGAGACCTCTTAATGTTAATTTATCTAAGGTATTAATATGTTCTGCGAGAGAGTCTATTTCATTAATTTTTAGCCCACTTTTACTATCTTCATTACTAATATTTACTTGAATACAAACATTAATTAAAGTTTTGTCATTTATTGCATCATTTAATTTATTTGCTACTTTAATGCGGTCTACGCTATGAACCCATGAAAAATTTTCTGCGATTAATTTACATTTGTTACTTTGGATTGGGCCAATAAAATGCCATTTTATATCGAGATGCACCAATTTCTTTTGTTTTTCAATTGCTTCT
>Ga0209482_1000096_pt1 | contig 72437 bp, 62 predicted proteins | sample CoawatmetaG10DNA_FD_187512 | JGI IMG/M metagenome (GOLD analysis project Ga0209482, IMG submission 187512) | Marine microbial communities from the West Antarctic Peninsula - Coastal water metaG104-DNA (SPAdes) (version 2) | ecosystem: Environmental > Aquatic > Marine > Coastal ...
GTCGACACCCATGGCTACACGAACGTGGGGATGGCGGTGGCCAAGCTACTTGGCTTTGACCTCTGTCCCTGGCTGCGCAACCTGTCGGAGCGCAAGCTGTACCTGCCGCGTGCCCTGTCGGTGACGGAGGGATTGTCGGCTGCCGTGTCGCACGAGGTCTCCCTCAAGGCGATCCGCGACGGCTGGGATGGCTTGCTACGCCTGGTGGCGTCCATTCACGCGGGGCGCGTGAGCGCGATCGTTGCGCTGCAACGCTTCGGCAGTGCTGCCCAGGGTGACCCGATCCACCGGGCAGCGGATCACCTGGGCAAGCTGCTGCGCACGCTGTTCCTATGCGACTTTTTCAGCAACATCGAGTTTCGTCGCGAGTTGCGCACGCTCCTCAATCGGGGTGAATCCGTGCACCATCTCCAGCGGGCGATTTATATGAGTAAGGTCCAACACGAGCGCGGTCGCCGCCAGGACGAGATGATCGCGATTTCCGGGGCGCTCTCGCTGCTGACCAATCTGGTGATTGCCTGGAATACCGAGCGGATGCAAACGACGGTGGATACGTGGCAGCGCAAGGGGCAACGGATCGACGATGACTGGCTGCGCCGCATGGGGCCGGCACACTTCGCCCATGTGAATTTCCGGGGCGTTTTGAGCTTCAAGATCCACCAATTTCAGGATGCCCTGTTGGAGGCGGCACCTCGCCGGCGTGCGAGCCAAGCATGAAGTCCTGCTTGGCACGGGTCGGCCGCAATCGCGTTTATTAGAGGTTCATGCAAGGTTACTGCGTCAAAGCAATGGCAGAGGTCCGCCAGACCGGACCTGTCAGACTGCAATGCCCGGCCGGGGTGCGACCGACAGCGCTGTTTCGATCCGATGCTGGGCAAATGGGTCGGCCGCGTCGATATAGCGCATGGCCGAGCGTACGTCCTTCCAGCCGACGTATTCCATCAGCATCTTGAGATCCCACTGGTTCGAGTTCGCCCAGGTTGCAAAGCCCCGTCGTAGTGAGTGGCTGCTGTAGCGGTCCGATTGCGGCAGTCCTGCGCGATGGAGCAGCGCGCGCAACAAAGGCACGATGCTGCTGGCCTGCAGTCCATCGGCTGCGATTCGGCTCCAGCGGTCAATCCTGCGGAACGCGGGGCCCTCGGTCAGGCCGGACGCCGCCAACCAGGCCTCGTAGGCGGCGACTGGGCACAAGCGCGACAACGCGGGCGCCTTGTGGGTCGTACCGACATGGTTGCGGTCCGTCTTGGTGCGCGGCAGGAAAATCGTCATGCCCCGGCCGGGCTCCACCGTGATGTGCTCGATCTGCAGCCGACTCAGTTCGTCCGACCGGAAGCCCCGCCAGAAGCCGATCAGCACCAGCGCCTTGTTGCGGGTATGCACCTGGAGTTGATGGGCGTTGCCCTCAGACGAGGCGGTCGCGATCTGCGCATCCAGCGAGGCAACCAGTTGCTCCAACTGGGCGAGCTGCAATGGCTTGGCGCGCCGCTCCTGCGCGGGGTGCAGTGCCTGGATGCCCTTGAGCACCTTGCGGACGTGCGGTGCTCGCGTGGGGTCGGGAAAGCCCTGCGAAACGTGCCACTGCGCGATCGCAGCCAACCGTTGGCGCAGCGTGTTGATGGAAAGCGTCTGTGCGTGCTCAGCCAGATAGCGTGCAACGCTGTCGGCGCTGGCCGGCAGGAAGCCACCCCACTCTTGCTCGAAATGACGGATGGCGGACTGATAGCTGCGCCGTGTGTGATCGCGGGTCGCTGCCTGCAGATACCTGCTCGGCCTGACCGGTATAGCAGGGTTGTTGCGCTCAGCATTGATGTCACGACAAGGCGCCCTCGTGAAGGGACTTTCTGGCTGATTCCGCAGCATGCAGCGGCGCACGACCGATGGGCCGTGCGCCGCCGAGGGTTTACTTGCTCCGCAAATCGACGACGGTCGGCTGACCGTCGACCATATCAAAGACGGCCCACACCGCTTGGCCCTCCTTGAAGTGCTGCAGTGATGCCTTGTCCTTGACGGCAAACGTCATCGTCATGGCGCCCATGCCGAGATTGTCGATGGCGCCGTGCTTAAGCGTGACCTTGCCGGTGTCGAGGTAGATCTTGCGGACCTCTGCTGCCACGGGCTTGGGCGCCTGCTTGGTTTGACCAGCAGGCTTCATGTCCATACCTTCCATCGGCGTGGCCGCAAAGGCGGCTGGAGTCGACGCCAGCGTCAGGGCGAATACAACAGCGGAAACGTAGTTCATCGTGAGACCTTGTCATGAGAGGGTGGTTGGGGAATGGATTGCCCGCTGCCACGCCTGCGCAGCAGCAGGTAGACAGCAGGAACGACAAACAGGGACAGCAACGGCGCGGTGATCATGCCGCCGACCATCGGCGCGGCAATGCGCTGCATGACTTCGGAGCCTGTGCCGTCCGACCACATGATCGGGAGCAGGCCAGCCAGGATGACGGCCACCGTCATGGCCTTGGGGCGTACACGCAGCACGGCGCCTTCCTGAATCGCTTCCAGTAGCGCTTGGGTAGAAGTTTGACCGTTTTCCTGCCGCTCGGTCCAAGCGTGTTTGAGATAGAGCAGCATGATCACGCCGAATTCGGCCGCCACCCCGGCGAGCGCAATGAAGCCGACGACTCCGGCCACCGACAGGTTATAGCCGAGCAGATACAGCAGCCAGAACCCGCCGATCAGTGCGAGCGGCAGCGTGCCCATGATGAGCAGCGCCTCGTCGATACGGCCGAACACGAGGTACAGCAGCACGAAGATGATCAGCAAGGTGAATGGTACGACCACCTGCAGCTTGGCACTCGCACGCTCCAGGTACTCGAACTGCCCTGACCAGCTCAGCGCGTAGCCCGCCGGCATCGGCACCGCCTTGGTCACTGCTGCCTGCATGTCCTTCACCGCCGAGCGCAGGTCGCGCCCCCGGATATCGACATAGATCCAACCCGAGAGCCGGGCATTCTCGCTGCGCAGCATCGGCGGGCCCTGCACGACGCGGATGTCCGCGACGTCGGACAACACAATCTGCTGGCCCCGGTCAGTGACAATCGGCAAACGCCGCAACTGCTCCACGGAATCCCGATAATCGCGCGGATAGCGGAGGTTGATCGGGAAGCGGGCCAGGCCGTCAACCACCTCACCGACATTATCGCCACCGATGGCGGATGACACGATGCTTTGCACGTCGTCGATGTTCAGGCCGTATCGGCCGGCGGCCTGTCGGTTGATGTCCACGTCGATGTATCGTCCGCCGGACAACCGCTCCGCTAGCGCAGAGGTGACACCCGGCACGGTTTTGACGGTCTCCTCGATCCGAGTGGTCAGTCGATCGATCTCCTTCAAGTCCGTGCCCGCCACCTTGATGCCGACCGGGCTCTTGATGCCGGTGGCGAGCATGTCGATGCGGTTGCGGATCGGTGGCACCCAGATGTTGGACAGCCCCGGCACCTTGACCACGCGGTCGAGTTCTTCCACCAGTTTGTCGGTCGTCATACCGGGGCGCCACTGGTCGTGCGGCTTGAACTGGATGGTGGTCTCGAACATCTCGATCGGCGCCGGGTCCGTTGCGCTGTCCGCGCGCCCAGCCTTGCCGTACACGCTGGCCACTTCGGGAACCGTCTTGATGAGGCGGTCGGTCTGCTGCAGGAGCTGAGCCGCCTTGCCGGCCGACAACCCAGGCAATGCTGACGGCATATACAGCAGATCGCCCTCATCCAGCGGCGGCATGAATTCGCCGCCTGTGCGCAGGATCGGCCAGGCCGTTGCCCCCAGCAGCACAATGGCGATAGCGACCGTCGCCTTGGGATACGCCAGCACCTTGGACAGCATTGGCTGGTAGAGGCGGATCAGCCAGCGGCTGAGCGGGTTCGATTGCTCGCTCGGGATACGCCCGCGGATCAGGTAGCCCATCAGCACAGGCACCAGCGTGACCGACAACCCAGCCGCTGCCGCCATCGAATACGTCTTGGTGAACGCCAGCGGCGAGAACAGGCGGCCCTCCTGCGCCTCCAGCGTGAACACGGGGATGAACGACAGCGTGATGATCAGCAGCGAGAAGAACAGCGCCGGCCCCACTTCTGCCGCCGATTCCCCGATCACGTTCCAGCGCTCGTGGCCTGTGAGTTCGCGGCCGGGGTTGTCCTCGAGCCAATGCTCCAGATGTTTGTGCGCGTTCTCGATCATCACCACGGCCGCGTCGACCATGGCGCCGACGGCGATGGCGATGCCACCCAGCGACATGATGTTGGCGTTGACGCCCTGGTATCGCATCACCAGGAAGGCCGCCAGGACGCCCAGCGGCAGCGAGACGATTGCCACCAGTGCCGAGCGCAGATGGAACAGGAACACCAGGCACACGACAGCGACGACGATGAATTCCTCGATCAGCTTGTGCGTCAGGTTGTCCACCGCGCGCTTGATCAAACCGGACCGGTCGTAGACAGGAACGATCTCCACGCCTTCGGGCAGACTGGTGCGCAGCGTGGCGAGCTTGGCCTTGACGGCTTCGATCGTCTCCAGGGCATTCTTGCCTGAACGCAGGATGACGACGCCACCTGCCACCTCGCCCTGACCGTTCAGTTCCGCGATGCCACGGCGCATCTCGGGCCCGAGTTGGACGGTGGCGACATCGCCCAAATGCACGGCGATGCCCGCATCGTTCGTCATCAGGGGAATCTGCCGGAAGTCGTCGAGCGTCTTCAGGTAGCCGCTGGCGCGGACCATGTACTCGGCTTCGCCCAGTTCCAGCACGGAGCCACCGGTCTCCTGGTTGGCACCCTTGAGCGCTGCCAGCACCTTGGCCTGTGTCAGGTTGAACGCACGCAGCCGGTCCGGCTGCAACACCACCTGGAACTGCTTGACCATGCCGCCGACGGAAGCGACCTCCGCGACGTTCGGCAGGGCCTTCAACTCGAAGCGCAGGAACCAGTCCTGCAACGCCCGCAGTTGGGCCAAGTCGTGCCGGCCGGTCTTATCGACCAGCGCGTATTCGTAGATCCAGCCCACGCCGGTGGCATCCGGGCCCAGCGCCGGTTTGGCCGCCGCAGGCAGGCGGGACTGCACCTGGTTCAAGTACTCCAGCACGCGCGAGCGTGCCCAATACAGGTCAGTCCCGTCCTCGAACAGCACATAGACGAACGAATCGCCGAAGAACGAGTAGCCGCGCACCGTCTTGGCGCCCGGCACCGACAGCATGGTGGTGGTCAGCGGATACGTGACCTGGTTTTCCACGATCTGCGGCGCTTGGCCAGGGAACGGCGTGCGGATGATGACCTGTACGTCCGACAGGTCGGGCAGCGCATCGAGCGGCGTGCTGCGCGCGGCCCACAGACCCCAGGCCGTCAGCATGACGGTCGCTAGCAGCACCAGGAAGCGGTTGCGGATGGACGCGAGAATCAGCCGTGCGATCATGGCTTGCCCCCCTGATCCGCGCCGGCCGGCTCGACCGAGGACAGGACTGCCATGCCATCGTCATGCAGTTGGAACCGGAAGCGCACACGGTCCCCAGGCTTGAAGCGCTTTGGCAGGCCGGAGGGCGGTGCGGCAAAATCCATTGTCATCGCGCTCCAGTGCGCGGACGGAATCGCGCCATGTGAGATCGTCAGGCCTTCGCTGGTGACAGCCTCAATGCGGCCGACGCCTTCATGCTCGATGGCGGCCGCTGCGGGCGCGGAGGCCGCAGGTGGCGATGCCATGCGTTGGGCGGTGCCGCGCAGGCTAGCTTCCGAATCAATCAGGAACTGCCCGGAAACCACCACCTTCTGTCCCGCGCTCAAACCGTCGGTCACTTCGGTCTGCCCATTGGCTTCGGCTCCGGTCTTGACTTCGATGGGGTTGAAGCCGCCATTGCCGGCGTCCACCATGACGATCGTGCGCGTACCGGTGCGAATCAACGCCTCCGTGGGGACCAGCAGCTTGTCCGGGCCGGCTTGCGCGCCAAACCGCACGTTGGCGAACATGCCGGGCAAGAGGCGGCGGTCCCGGTTCTGGAGTTCGACGCGCACCTTGACGGTTCGCGTATTGGCATTGACGTCGGGCAGGATGGCATCCACCTTGCCGGTCAGCGCGTGTCCAGCGATTGCCGTCGCCGTGGCCGTCACCGCCTGGCCCGGGCGGATGGCCGATGCTTGGCTCTCGGGAATCTCCGCCAAGACCCACACGGTGGACAAGTCGGCAATCTTGAAGAGCGTCATGCCGGGTGCGACAGCCATGCCGTCCCGGACCCCGACCTCGGTGATGACGCCATCGATGTCGCTGGAAATCGCCAGCCGTGGCTGTGGCTTGCCGGTGGATTCGACCAGCCGGATCTGCGCCTCCGTCATGCCGGCCTGGCGCATGCGCAGCAACGCTGCGCTGCGCAGGTCCCCCTGCAGGGCGTTGGCCGTACGCGAAACGGCCAGGTACTCCTCTTGTGCGGCGACCCATTCCGGCGCGTAGACGACGATCAGCGGTTGCCCGCGCTTGACCGGGTCTAACGTGGTTTTCGCGTACGCCCGTTCGACAAAGCCGGCGGCGCGCGCTTGAATGATCTCGATGCCGCGCTCGTTGATGGCGATATTGCCGGGCACTTCCAGCATGGCGTCCAGCCGGCCGGTCTTGACCTCAGCCGTGCGCACAGCAAGATTCTGTGCCACACGGCCATCAACCGTGACGGCGGCGCTCCCGCCGGCGCCATTCTCGTAGACGGGGGCAAGCGGCATGTCCATGAAAGGTGATTTGCCTGGTTTGTCGAAACGCTGGCCAGGTGCCATGGGGTCTTGCCAATAGAGAATCCGCTTGCCCGTCTTGGGATCGATGTCGCCCGCTTTGAGCGGGGCATCGGCGGCTTGGGCAGATGCTGCCGCCTGCGTGGGCGCGCTCCGCTGTCCCTGCCTCACGCCAAGGTAGTAGGTGGCGCCCATGCCAAGGCTCGCCAACACCAGACTGGCTGCAATGCGCGCAAAGATGGTTCGGTTCATGGTTGAACTCCAACGTTGGAGGTCGGCTGGTTTGCCGTGGGGAGCGGTTTGAGGAAGGCGAGCTCGGCCCAGAGTTGGGCCGTCGACGCTTCGAGCTTGAGACGTTCCAGCGCAAGGTCGAGTGCCTTGCGGCTTGCCTCGGCGACCGCGGCGAGCGAACCGCTTCCAGTCCGGTAGGACGTTAGCGCTGCCTCGGTTTGCGCGCGCGCTAGCGGGACGGTCGTGGTTTGATAGCGATCCAGGCGGCGTTGGTTCAGTCGCAACGTCTCGCGCTTGCCCAGAATCTGGCCCACCATGTTGCGCCGCAAGACTTCTGCTTGAGCGCGCGCGGCATTGGCTTGCGCCAGCTTGGCCGAGACCTCGCGGTCCTGGCGGTTCTTCTGATCCCAGGGAATCGGCAGGGAGACGTTCAACGACACCATGTTGGCGTAAGCCGGTCCGCGCTGGCTATACATCAGCTCCACCGTCACGTCGGGTGTCTTGGCCGCACGAGAGACACGTCCTTCAGCGTCCGCCATGGCGGCTTGCGCGCTGGCAGCGGCCACATCGGGCAGGGTATCGATGGCCGCGTCGTCCAGCGCGTCGAGCCACTGCGGGACGTCGAACCTGGGGGGCGCGGCGGGCGGGCGGCTGGATGCGTCGCCTACCCAGCGCCGCAGCATGGCCTTGGCAGACGCTTCCGTCGCCCGGGCCTCGTCGGTCCGGTCTTGCAACTGCTGCCGTTCAAGGCGTGCAGCTACGATGTCGGCGCGTGAGCCGCGATTGCCGCGATAGGCCGCCTCGGCTGCCTCGACCTGCAAGGCGACAGAGGCTGTTTGTTCCGCCAGCAGTTGAACGGTACGTGCGGCATACCAGCGGTCAAGCCAGGCTTGCGCTGTGCTGCGCTGGACGGCTGCCAGCGCGGCGACACGCTGTGTTTCGGCCGCGGAGGCCTCGGCGTTGAAACGTTCCGCACGGGCACGGCGCTTCTCGGTCCGCGTGAGCTCTTGCATCACGCTGACCGAGCGCATGGTCATGAAATCGGTGCCGATGGAGAACCGGTCGCTGCCATCGGCGGGAACATTGTTCACGCCGAATTTGAGGACAGGGTCGGGCAGTTGGGCTGCCGCCACGGCCATGTCGAGCGCCGACTGTACACCGGCGCGGGAGGTTTCCGCGTCGGCGGAGCGGGACGATGCCAAGCCGATCGCTTCCTGCAAGGAGAGCGCATCGGTCTGGCTATACGCCAGATGACTGCTTAAAAGCAGCAGGACGGCGAGCGCGAGCAAGCGCCCACCGCGTGGGGGAAAACGCAAAAGCATAAAGCCTCCGGAAAGCAACGACCACCTTGCCGGTTAGGCGGCAAGGCGTGAGAGATACGTCGCTTCGGAGGCTACGTGCGGAAACAGCAGTTCAGGATGGGAATCGGGGGTGGTGGTGCACGGGGCGCCACATCGGCGAGCAAGACCGATTGGCCGTCCGCCATGATGACTGGCTCGGCCGTGATCATCCGGATCAGGACGGGCAGGAAGATGGGAATCTGCGGCGATACGTGATTGGCCGACTTGGTGCCGCTCTGGCAGTGCTCAAGACAGAGGCCGTCATGCTGGTGCACATCCTGCTGCGCCTGCATGGCCATCTCGGGGCACGACTGCACCATGGCACCGGCGTCGGTCGCATCGGCCATGGTGGGCATGACCTCCGCTGAGCCGCGGCTTGCCGCACAGGCGTATGCTGCCGCTGCCAGTTGAACTGTCAGGAAAGCGATGACTAGGAATCCGGCGAACCACGGCCGGCGAAGCGATGCGCGCACGTTCTGCAGATGATGTGATTGGATCGAATGGTAACAGCGGCTACGCGCGATGTGCACGCGGACGCGGCTTATGATCGAACGGGTTGATCTGCCGCAAACGTGCCATCGCGCGATGGGCGTCCTGCCGATAATGCAGAACGCCCCACCGTGTTATTTCGGCGCTTGAATCATGTCTTGGCAGGGCTGCGGCATCGCAGGCATGCCAGCGCTTTTCTGCGCTTGCGCTGCGCGGATCTGCGCAAGTTTCGCGTTGCGAGCTTTCTCGATGACCTGCCAGTCTGGCCCGGCAATGGCCGTCAACGATGTCAAAACAGCCGCCAAGCCGACAGCGGAAAGAATGACCTTCTTCATGGTGATGCTCCAGTGATTTCACGCGGGGCCGGCATGAATGCCGGCTTAGCAATTTGCGTGGCGTATTCGCTTACGCCGCTATACGGATGCCGCACTGCAAAAAGGCGCGATCCGTAAAGCTAAATGGAGCGGGCTCGGGGTGGCCGTTCGAGCGGCACAGGAACTGCGGAAATATAGACAGGCTCCTGGGCGGGAACCAGGATGTGCATCCCCTTGGCGCCGAGCGGCATCGCTGGGCTGGAAAGCGCCCCGATCACAGCGCAGAAAGACACGCAAGGAGCGGTGTCCGTGCAGTCGGAACCACTCTGGGCATGGCCGTCACCGGTGATATGGCAGGGGTGTCCTTTCTCGGCTTGTACGACATCATGCGCTGTCGACAGCCCTGGCAGACCCACAGCGCCGTGCATCTGCATTGATGCCATGGGGAGCCCGCGCGCAGGCAACGCCACGGCAAGCAGCACGATCATCAGCATGCGCCAAAGGGGATTCATCGCGCGCGGATTTTTGTCAGATGTTGCGTAGGTTCAAGCTAACGGTCAGCAGGTATGCGTCACGCACGCCTGTTGACCAATTCTGGGCAGTATTCACCTTCCCACAATGGCAACGTCAAGGTTTCTTTGATGGTTCCTGCTGTTTGAGCATCTGGTCCATCATCATCTGCATCATGTCCATGCGGTTTTCCATCATGTTCATGCGCTGCTCCATGGGCATGCCCGAGCCGCCCATCATCGGCGCCGCACCGCCGGCCCCCATCCCTTGACCGCCCATCATGTCCATCATCATCGGGCCGCCCATACCGTGCATTGTCTGCATCGTGTCCTGCATGGCCTGCATGTGCTCGGCCATCAGACGTTGCCGTTCCTTCGGGTCCTTGGTCTGATGGATCTTGTCCATCTGGGCCTGCATCTTCTTCATCTGCTGACGGGCTTGCTCGAAGCGCTTTTCCGTATCCGCAGAGTTTGCCGTGGCAGGGGCAGTCTTCGCTGGGGTTGCCGCACTAGGCTGGCTCGCTGCGGCGGGGTGGTGCTCGTCAACGGCCCAGACCGATGCACTGGCGATCAGCAGCGCGCCTGCTACAAGAAAGCCAACATGCTTGTTGTTCGTCATGGTGCTGCCTCCTGAAATGATGGGATTTCATTTTGATATGCGATCGGTGGTCGCCAGTTGACGTATCACAACGAATTGCTCTCGCTTGACCCGTATCAACCTCCCGTTCCGGGCGTGGAACACACTGCAATCGTAGTTGTGCCCAGACCTAATCAAGTTAAACAATCAGCACATCCGAGGTTGGCATGCCAAGCGATTCCATCGGACACCATCGTGGCGATCAAGTGGTCGGTCGGCAGAGCGCGCTGCGCATCGCTCAACCGGTCGTCGATGCCGGTCGCGTGCGCGATCCGGTTTGCGGTATGGAGATTTCCCCTGCGCAGGCAGCAGCCAGCACGGAAGTCGGGCATCAGCGCTATTGGTTCTGTTCTCGGCACTGTGAGAAGACTTTTCTCGCTGATCCGGCGCGATATCTCTCGCATGACGCGCATGACGCGCATGACCACGACGGCGCGGCCCATGATCACGCGCCAACCGGAGTTGCTGCGGTGTCCGCAAGCACGAAGCAACTGGCCAAGGACCCCATCTGCGGAATGATGGTTGACAAGGCCACTGCCTTGTCCGCAGAGCGAGGAGGGCGAAAGTACTACTTCTGCAGCGAGAGCTGTCTGCACACGTTTGAGTCGCCGGAGTCCGAACTGAAGGCGATGAAGACGCGCGTCACCATTGCCTTGACCGGTGTGCTGGCGTTGGCGGTGTTACGCGCCGGGGCGTTTCTGGCCTTGGCTGCAGGTGCGACCCTGCTGACTTGGGCGCCCATTCCGGCGCTGCCTTGGTTCACATGGGGAATATGGCTGTTCCTGCTGGTGACCCCCGTACAGTTCATTGGAGGTTGGAGCTTCTACAAAGGCGCGTGGAACGCGGTCCGCACGCGCAACATCAACATGGATTTCCTGATCGCGCTGGGTACGTCGGTAGCGTACTTCTACAGCGTGGTCGTGTTGTTCTTCCCATCCTGGTTGCCGGTGAAGGTGGCCGAACGCGATGTCTACTTCGAGGTGTCCGCGGTCATCATCGCTTTTGTGCTGCTGGGCAAGTACATGGAGGAGATCATCAAAAAGAAGTCCTCCGCCGCAGTCCGTCGCCTGCTTGACCTCAAGCCCGCTGTGGCGCACGTGATTCGCGATGGCAAGGAAGTCGAGATTCCCGCCGAAAGCATCATGGTCTCGGAGCTGGTAGTGGTCCGCCCCGGCGAGAAGATTCCAACCGATGGCAAGGTGACGGACGGGCAAACCAGCGTGGACGAATCGATGCTGACCGGGGAGTCGATGCCAGTTGACAAGAAGCCTGGGGCAACGGTGATCGGCGGTACGCTGAACCGGTCAGGCGCCTTTACGTTCCAGGCGACCCGCATCGGTGCGGATACGGCGCTGGCGCAGATCATCAAGATGGTAGAAGACGCGCAGGCAAGCTCGGCACAGATTCAGCGGCTGGCCGACCAGGTGACCGGCTATTTTGTGCCGGCGGTCGTGGGCGTTGCACTGCTGGCTGTCATCGGATGGACGCTCGCGGGGCATTTCCCGCAGGGGCTGCTCGCCTTTATTGCCGTGCTTATCATCTCCTGCCCGTGCGCTCTGGGTGTAGCGACGCCTGCCGCCTTGATGGTCGGCGTGGGAAAAGGCGCGGACGCCGGCATCCTGATCCGCGGCGGCGAAGTGCTCGAACGCGCTGAGAAATTGACCACCGTTGTCTTTGACAAGACGGGCACGATTACGCGCGGCGAACCGACCGTGACCGATATCCTGCCGCTTGGGACACACCAGGAAGCCGAGCTGCTCAGTATTGCTGCAGCGGTCGAGTCCGGCTCGGAGCATCCGCTGGGCGAAGCGATCGTCCGTGCCGCACAGCATCGTGAGCTGGCGACGCGTAAGGCGAACAACATCCAGGCGCTGTCGGGGATGGGTATTCAGGGGGCCATCGACGGCCAGCAGGCCTGGCTAGGAAACCGGCGCATGCTCGCGCAGCAGGCCATCTCAGTCGATACGATTGAAGCGACGCTGGCCGGGCTGGAGGCTGATGGCAAGACAGCGATGCTGGCGGGGATCGGGCATGAACTGCTTGGCATCATCGCCGTGGCCGATACGGTCAAGCCAGAGGCGTCAGAGGCCATTGCCATGCTCAAGTCGCGCGGCATCAAGGTGGTTCTGCTCAGTGGGGATAACCAGCGCACCGCGCAAGCTATCGGGCGGCAGGTCGGCATCGAGCGCGTAATCGCAGAGGTCATGCCGGAAGACAAGGTCAAGACCATCCAGGGCTTGCAGAAGGACGGCGAGGTGGTTGCCATGGTCGGCGATGGGGTCAACGACGCGCCCGCGCTCGCTGCGGCGGATATCGGCGTCGCTATCGGCTCGGGCTCGGATGTGGCCAAGGAGACCGGCAGCATCATCCTGATCCGCAATGACGTACGCGACGTGGCGGCTTCCATCGAGTTGTCCCGCGCCACGATGCGCAAGATCAAGCAGAACCTGTTTTGGGCCTTCTTCTACAACACCATCGGCATTCCGGTGGCGGCTTTCGGCCTGCTCAATCCCATCCTGGCGGCGGCGGCGATGTCGCTGTCCTCGCTTAGCGTGGTGGCGAATTCGGCCATGCTCAAGCGCGTGCGGCTGACAAGTAAGGCGCAGGAGGTGCCGGCATGAAACCCGCTGTCTGGTTCTGTGCCGCCGTGGCGACGGCGCTGGCCGCCGCCATCCTCTATTGGTACGGAATCTCACTGTTCTCGGTGCTGGTTGCGCTGATTCTCCTGGCCTGTCCGGTCTGGGTGATCTGGATGAGTTTGCGTCTTTCACGGCAAACCAGACGAGAGGTTGAGGCGGCAGTGGAGCGGGAACTGAAATCGCGTAGGAAGTCGTAAGACGGAGGTGGAAAATGACCTGGCTTTCGCAAAACCTGATCTGGATCGTGCTGGGCGGATTGGTGGTGGTGTTCCTTTGGCGCAGCCAAGCGATGCGCTCCAGAGGCGGCGAGGGTGCCGGCATGATGCACGGCGCTCCAGATGCAAACAGTGACCCAGTGACCGGAAACCGGGTTGACCCGACCCACGCCATCACGGCCAATTTTGAAGGGAAGACGTTCTACTTCGAGTCTGAGCAATCTCGCGCGGTCTTTCAGCAGAATCCTTCACGTTTCGTCCACCAACACCATCGCCATCACGGCGGGTGCTGCTAGCCAGCCTTTTTTCAAGCCGATTGCCTGTGGACGAGGAGGCTCGCATGAATGATCAAATGAACCCTGAAGATGGGCCGCACGCGGCGCACAGGACAGTCTTCAGGTCCAGGTGGGTTTTGATAGGCTTCCTGCTTGTGATCGCCTATTTCCTGTTCACGGAACATCGGGCACACGTGATCCCGTTCCTGCCCTTCCTGTTGCTCGCTACTTGCCCGTTGATGCACCTGTTCATGCACCACGGCCACCAAGACGAAGGGGGCGAGCCGTCAACGCACGTACATCCAAAGGGAGAGTAACGATGCAGCACGACACACAATCCGGCTACGGGCTCTGGTCGTTGGTCATCATCAACTCGGCCATCTTCATCATCTTCGCTTTCAGCTTCACCAAGCCAAAGACCTCGCGTGACTGGCGGTCCTTCGGGGCCTTCTCGGCGTTTCTCGTGGCGCTGTTTACGGAGATGTACGGGTTCCCACTGACGATCTACTTGTTGCTGCCCTGGTTGAGCAAGCATTTTCCCGGTATCGATTTCCTCTCTCACGACGCGGGGCATTTGCTGGAGGTGATGTTCGGCTGGCGCGCTAATCCGCATTTCGGGCCGTTCCACATCCTAAGCAACCTGCTGATCTTCGGTGGTTTCATCATGCTCGCTTCCGCCTGGCGGGTGCTGTATCTGGCGCAGCAGCAGCACCGTCTGGCCACCGGTGGACTCTATACCCGCATGCGCCATCCGCAATATGTGGCGTTTGTCCTGATCATGCTCGGCTTCCTGCTGCAGTGGCCGACGTTGCTCACGCTGATCATGTTTCCAGTGCTGGTCTGGATGTATGTTCATCTCGCGCTGACTGAGGAGCGAGATGCGCTGGCCGAGTTCGGCCGGGCATACGAAGCGTATTGTGAGCGCACACCACGTTTCATCCCCCGTTGGAGCAGTGGTGCGTCGAAGGCGTCGTCTCATTGATCACGACATCCTCGGCAGGAGGCAACCCTTCGCAGCCGCTGTAACAGAGTCCGCCACTCTGATCCTCTTCTCCACGTAATGCACGTTGGCTTGGCTGGCGGCGCCCGAACCTTTCGTGGATTTCATGGGCACGCTTTTCCATGGCGTAGATTTCAAGCATCTGCCGGCCAACTGCTCACGTGATGGTCCCTTCTGTATCCCGCCATCATGTTTGTAGTACGGTTCTTTGCGGCGGGCGCCTTCTTTTAGTCGCCGCACAACGGCCAGTTAGGTCAAAGAGAAAGCGCTGCCCGCTGAGGCTCGCGTTGCTAGTGCGCTTGGCCGGCAAATTCGAGCGCCCGTTGATTGGGCCATTGCCCATGTCTGGATCATCACAACCGCCCATTGGATATGCAGCTAAGAGTCGCCGGAAACCTCACCGCACGTCAGTGTCGCAAGCGCTGCAAGCTTGGCGAACCGTTGCTTCTCCAACGTCGCAGTCACGATGGTCTGATGCCGGAATATAAGACTGCGCAAACGAGTAGGGCCAAGATGGCCCGTAAAGCCACTGGAATGCCGTCTCGGCCACCAAGTCGCGCACTGACCGACCTGTCTCAAGTGTGTGTGTCAGCGTGGCGCTAAGCGCTTCTTCCGAAGCGCGCCAGATATTGTCTTCCCCGGCTTTTCGCCTGGAGGCCCTCACGCCCGCAGCCATGGCGGCTACGAGCAACAGCCATGGTTGGAACCGCTCGGACCATGCATAGCGCGTCCAGCGCATCGGATGGCTCCATTTCAGCCATTCAGCGCTCCACGGCGTTGCCAGCGCGCGCACGGTTGGGCTCCAGAACTGGTCATACAGCCGTTCGTTGATTTCCGAGACGGCGCGCACATGCTCGAACAGGGCACGCGGGTATGGGAATTGAATGTCTTCGACGCGACGCGGCTCAAACGTGACCCCGCGTTGGGAGTTGTTCTGTGGCGGCGCATCGGAGTGTTCCGACAGCTTCATCTCGTACAAGCCGGGCGGCAGCGCCTCAATCGCATCGAGGCTTTGCAGGATCGCGCGATGCTCGTGACGCGCCACGCTTGCGGAGACGAAAATGCCGAGGTGTCCGACATGCGGGTTGGTGAGATACACGATTCGCTGGCCGGCGGCGACCAGAGCTTCCGTACTTTCGTACACGACGGGAATCCAGCCGAGCGCCTGGTGCGGTGGCGTGATGTTGTCGCCGTACGAGGCAAAGATGACGATCGGTTTGCAAATGCGCCGTAAGTCGACCGTGCACTTACCGTCGACATGCACTTCGCCGGTTTCCAACTTGTTGCCGACAAAAAGATCCTGGATGGTTGCGACCAGTTCTTCCCGGCTGAGAAAGTAAAAGCCATTCCACCAGCGCTCGAATTCCAAAAACCGGTCACCTTCACCATCCGGATCGGCGAAGACAGTGTAGAGCTTGGTCCAGAGCGCGGACTCAGGCTTGAGTGCCTCGAAGTTCTGTACCAGCCATGCACCGTCAAAACGGCCGTTGCCCAGATCGGCAAGAAAGTTTGCTGACCACACGCCGCCGGTGAACGCCCCGAGCAGGCGCATCGGGTTGACGCCTGCTTCGCCGGACCAGTACGAGAGCGGGGAGCCGTTGAGCACCGCAGGGCAGGCGACGCGCTCGCAGCAGTGGGCAGACAGGAGCATCACTTCCCAGCCGGCCTGGCAGTTGCCGTAGAGCACCGGCGCCTGCCCGTCATGCCGTCGCGCGACCTCCTCGACGAAGGTACGAAGCGCGTTCAGGACGTCGCCAAGGGTCTGTCCGCGGCAGGGGGCCGGGAAGAAGCTGACAAAGTAGACAGGATGGCCTTCGGCGAGGGCCATGCCGACTTCCGAATCGCGCTTGAAGCCCCCAATGCCCGGTCCGTGACCGGCACGCGGGTCGATGACGATGACGGGGGTTGCATCCGCCCGAACCTGTCGCTCCAGGTGGTCGGTGCCACAGCGCGTGATACGGAGCAGGGCATAGTTGGCCGGGCGCTCGAAGGTTCGCGCATCCAGTAGCAATTCGTAGTCGAAATGCAGCGGTGGCGGCAGGCCGGCCTCCTCATGGGCCAACATATTGTTGGCGCGTTGCCGCAGGATATCGATGAACAGAATCCACCGCTGCGTGACATCCACCCAGTAGTCCCACCCTTGCTCAAGAGGGGGCTCGGCAGGTGCCGGCTGTGGCTCGGCCTGGTGGTCCGGTTCGCTAACCAACCGCAGCGCCGGGGCTGCTACACCCGGCGCCGATCGGGCCGGACGTCGTTTGCGCTGTACCGTACGGTCTGTCATCACACCACCTCATCACTTCCTGTGAAAGTCGTGATGTCCGTCACCAGACAGTGCGGACACGGGCTGCAAATCATGCGGTGCAACTGCATGGGCCTTGTAGGCCAGCTTAGCCGCATCGGGCCGAACTTCGTTGTCGCAGGTCAGGTGAATTGAAGCGCGGGCTCTTTTCTGAGCCCGCGCGCAGACTTACTTGGTATCGGGATGGAAATGCTTGGACTTGTCCCTGCCCTTGGTGTCCTCGGCGGGGGCGGCCGCCGGCGCGCTGGCGGCGGAAGCGCCAGCTTTCTCGGCGACGTGCGAATGCGGTTTCATTTTGTGCGCGCCGGAGGCTTCGGATGCCATGGGCATGTCGTTGTCCGTGGCAAATACGCCGGCCGACATGGATGCGGCGGTTGCAAGCAGCAGTGCGGAAAGGATGGTTTTGCGGTTCACGTTGTGTCTCCTAGCGATAAAAGTTGGCGGTTCAGTTTTGCAGTCCATTCTGGGTGATGAGGGGCCACTATTGCACTGACTCCTGCTGGATAGCGACCGTGGCTTGATCCATGTCAAGCCGGATCGGCGCTCCATGTCTCATTTCACCCAGCCAATAGCAGGATGTTTGGTCTCGTACGCCATGCCCCAATGCTCTTGGGCAGGGGCGGTGGGTGCGGGGATGGTTTCCATGAGCGGGGTATCGGCAGTCTGCCAACTGCTTCCCGATGGGAAGCTGACCGGAAGGTGACTTTTCTGTCATGCATTCCAGTTGCTTGATCTTCAGGTGCATGTTTCTGGCACATGGGGGCTGAAATGGCGACGGGTAAGCTATTACCTGCTACGCAATTGGATCGAATATGCCTTGATCCAGGTAAAGCGATGCCGCCCATAAAGGTGTAACGTGAATTGTGCTTGGGGTTACACCTTGGGTTTCACGAGGAGGTGCACGATGATGGTTCACGGGTTCGACATGGCCGGCTATGGTCTCGCTCACTGGATCACGTTTGCCGTCATGGCGGTGGTATTGCTGTATCCCATCGGCCGAATCCTGATGCGGATCGGGTTGTCGCCTTTTTGGGCCATTCTGGTGCTGGTGCCATTCTTCAACCTGATCGGGCTTTGGGTGCTGGCATTTGTCGAATGGCCACGGCAAGGGTCTGGCCGTCCTGGCTAGTCGGATGCCATGAAATCGTTCAGCTGCCCGGATGGCACCATGGTTCGCAAGGCCATTCCCTCTCTGGTGTCCGCGTGCCTTGTGGCGTTTGCTGCCGCATGCATGGTGGGTGGGGCTTGGGCTGAGGAACCAGACGGCCGCACGCTCGTCGATCGCGTCGATACCCTGCTGTGGGGCAAGACGCTGCAAGGCGAGTTCCAGATGACGATCACCACACCGCGCTGGCAGCGCGCGCTTGACCTGCGCGCCTGGATGGAGCGGCCGCGGCGCTCGTTCATCCGCGTTCTGGCGCCGGCCAAGGAGGCCGGTATTGGGTCGCTGCGTATCGGCTCGGAGATGTGGAACTACCTGCCCAACATCGAGCGCACCATCAAGATTCCGCCGTCGATGATGCTGCAGCCCTGGATGGGCTCCGACTTCACCAACGACGACTTGGTCAAGCAAAGCAGCGCCGTGGATGACTACACGCATCGGGTTCTCCGCACGGAGGTGCTGAACGGCGCCGCGTCTTACGTGATTGAATCGATTCCCAAGCCGGATGCCGCCGTCGTGTGGGGAAAGATTCTCTACTGGATTCGGCAAGCGGATACGATTCCGCTCAAGCAGTATTACTACAACGAGCGCAACGAACTGGTGCGGGTCCTGACGTTCTCCGACGTTGGCCCGATGGGTGGCCGCACCATTCCGACCAAATGGGAAATGCGCCCCGTGAATGATCCAGGCCACGCAACCGTGATCGTCGTCAAGGCCGCGCGCTACGACCAGCCGATTGACGACGAACGCTTTACGCAGCGCAATCTGCAAAAGCCATGAATGCTGCAGCCGATACAGTCGTCAAGCTCGTAGGTGTCTCCAGGCTGTATCGGCAAGGTGCCAGCGTCGTGCATGCGCTGCAGCATATCAATCTGGAAATCCGCAAAGGCGACTTTGCGGTGCTGGTAGGGCCGTCCGGCTCGGGCAAGACAACGCTCCTGAACGTGATCGGTGGCTTGGACTCACCCACCGAAGGCCATGTCTGGGTCGACGGCAGCGAGATCGGGACACTGGGTAAAGCCGCGCTTTCGGACATCCGCTTGCGCAAGATCGGCTTCGTCTTCCAGGAGTTCAATCTGATTCCCGTTCTTTCCGCGCTAGAAAACGTGGAATTCGTGATGCTGTTGCAGGGGGTGCCAGAGATGCAGCGCCGGGACCGCGCCATGACGCTGCTCAAGGAACTGGGATTGGAAGGGATGGAGCACAGGCGTCCGCAGCAACTCTCCGGTGGGCAGCAGCAGCGCGTGGCGGTGGCGCGCGCCATCGCGGCCGAGCCGATCATCGTGCTGCCCGATGAGCCGACCGCCAATCTGGATTCCAAAGCCGGCGCCGCGCTCATGGACATGATGAAGGCCATGAATGAACGGCGCGGCGTGACGTTCGTGTTCTCCACCCACGACCCGATGGTGGTCGAACGCGCGCGGCGGGTCATTCGCCTGCGTGACGGCCGGATCGAAGCCGATGAGCGCCGACCGCCATGATGCTGCTGCCACTCGCCGTGCGCAATGTGCTGCGCAACCGCAGGCGTTCCGCCATCACCATCTCGTCGATCGCCATCGGCCTAGCGGCGATGATCTTCAACTGGGGATTCACCGCTGGCATGAACCGCGAGATGGTCGAGAACACCACGCGGTATTTCGCCGGCGATGCGCAGGTGCATCTCAAGGGCTACCACGACGATCCGATCCTTGATCTCGCCATGCCAGACTCGGCCCCCATCCTGCATGCCGTGCGCAACGAGGCTGGGGTGGCAGCCGCCAGCATCCGCCTGGAAACCAAAGCGCTGGCCAGCCGGGGCGACAAGTCGCGCGGCCTCATGCTCGTCGGCGTCGAGCCGGCAGACGAGGCGCAGGTGACGATGCTCTCGGACGCCATCGTGGCCGGGCAGCCGCTGACGACCGGCGCGCCCGGCGTGCTGATCGGGGAGATGCTTGCTGAAGCGCTCGCGGTGCGGCCCGGGCAGAACATCGTGTTCGTGGGGCAGGGCTACGACGGCTCGATATCGAGCGGAAAGTATCCGGTGCGCGGCATCTTCCGCAGCAAGATCGACGATCTCGACGGCTACGTCGCCGTGATGCCGCTGCCTGTTGTGCGGGAGTTTCTCTCCGCGCCCGGTGGCGCCACCGCCATCGCCCTGCGGCTGCGCGAGCGCTCGCGCCTGGAGCCGGTCAGCGCGGGGCTCGCCGAGCGCCTGGGAGATCGTTACGAAGTCGTGGGGTGGCCACGGCTGCTACCGATGGTAGCGGTCAGTTCGCGCTTTCACGAGGTCACGACCTACGTGGTGCTGTTGGTGTTCTTCGTGGTGGTCGTCTTCGCGGTGGCGAATCCTGTGCTGATGTCCGTGATGGAGCGCACGCGCGAATTCGGCATCATGCTTGCCGTCGGCATGAGCCGCACGCGCGTGCTTCGGCTGGTCCTGTATGAATCGATCCTTCTGGGCATCGTTGGCCTGATCGTCGGCAACGCCGTCGGCTGGACAGTGACGGCGTATTTCGCGCGCGCGGGTATCCATCTGCACGGTTTTGAAGCCGGGCTGCGCACGATGCCCGGGCTGTCCGACGTCGTCTATCCGGTGGTGAGCGCCGAGCGTGGCGTCGTGCTGTCAGTGGCGGTCTTCGTCATTGCCGGGCTGGCGGCACTGTATCCCGCTGCCAAGGCCGTGCAGTTGCGGCCCATCGAGGCGATTCGCGGGCTACCCGCTGCCATGCGGGTGTCGTCACGAAACACGGGCGATTCCCGCTTGCCGGTGTTCGTGCTGCTCGCACTGCGCAACCTGCTGCGCAATCCACGCCGCACGGCCCTCATGGCCGCAGGCGCTGCCTTCGGCATCGTGGGCTTTGTCTTCATCCTGGGGTTTTTCGACGGATTCTTCGACCAGACGATCGAGAACTCCACGCGTTATCTGACGGGGCACATCCAGGTCGAACGCAAGGGCTTTCGCAAGGATTATGCCCCCGAGCTTGCCATCGACGATGCCGTCTCGCTGCTGCAAGCCGTCCGGGGCACGCCTGGCGTGATTGCGGCTGCGCCGCGCACCCAGGTCCAGGCGTTGGCCAGCACGGCCTCGAAATCCGAAGGCATCATGCTCATCGGCATCGATCCGGTGGCGGAGGCTAAGGTCACGTTCATTTCCCGCACGGTTGTCCAGGGACGGGCGCTCATACCTGGCGCCGATCGCGAAGTCATGATTGGCCGCAGGCTCGCCGACAAGCTCGGTGTCCGCCTGGGCGAGAAGATCGTCGTCATGGCCCAGGCCGCCAACGGCGAGCTCGGCACGGCAGCCTACGGGGTGGGGGGCATTTTCTCGACGGAAAGTGCCAGTTTCGATGGCGCATTTGCTTTTGTCACGCTGCCAGCGGCGCAGTCGTTGCTTGCGCTCGGTTCACGCGTTTCCACCATCAATGTCCGGCTGGAGGATCGCGCGCACGTGTCCGCTGCCGTTGCCCTGCTACGCGCGCGTATCGGTGGCACCGACGTGACGCTGATACCGTGGCAGGAACTCTTGCCGCAGCTCGAAGACATGGTCCGGCTCCTGCGCGTGGTGAGCAGTATCATCCTGGCGGTGCTGCTTCTGGTGATTACCACGTCGGTCATCAATACCGTGTTCATGGCCGTCACCGAGCGCACGCGCGAGTTTGGCGTGATGCTGGCGCTTGGCACGTCGCCCGCCGCCTTGAGGCGCATGGTCGTATATGAGTCCATCGCCTTGCTGTTGATCGCGTCTGCCGTCGGGTATGGCGCCGGCATTGCGCTGGTGCTGTATCTTGGGCATGCCGGTATGGACCTGTCGAGCTTCTTCGCCGGATATTCCGCCATCCCCGGGTTGACCGGCATCGTTTATCCGCGCATTTTCGGTGCGACGGTGGTCCCGCCGGGTATTGCGCTGTTGATTGCCGGCGTGCTGGTTTCGCTCTATCCCGCGGCCAAGGCGGCGCGGCTCGATCCAGTGCAAGCGATACGCCATGTTTAAGCAAGCCGTGCCGTTCGGACTTCTGGCGGCTCTGGCCTTCGGAGCCTCGGCGCAGGAGACGTCGCAGTCCGGGTTGAAATTTTCCGGTTACTACAAGAGCTTGCTGGAGGAATCGGAAACCATCGTGCCCGGCGGGCAACGCTATCTGCTCGATCTCAATCGCCTGCGGCTGCAGTTGCAGGGCAAGCTCTCCGAGCACGTCGCCGTGGATCTGCAGTACGACAACGAATTGCTGTTCGGCAGCTACCTGCACACCGCACAGTTCGCAAGCCAGAGCAGTCTCGCGCCGGATCAGTACCTGGATCTCGACGGCAATTACCTGCGTGGCGGCTCGTACTACGGCCAGCACCGGCTGTATCGCGGCAACGTCACCCTGTCATCGGGCGACACCGATGTGCGCATCGGGCGGCAGCGCATCGCATGGGGAACGGGCCGTTTCTGGAGCCCGCTCGACCTGCTGAACCCCCTGAACCCGACTGCCATCGAGCGCGAGGAGCGCGTGGGTGTCGACGCGGTGCTGGCCGAGCACAAGCTGGGGCCCATCTCCCGCATCAGCGCTGTGTACGCGCCGGGGCACGGTGGCGCGGACTCCAGCGCGGCATTCAATTGGCACGCCAACACGCATGGCGTGGACTATTCCATTGTCGGCGGGCGCTTCGGCAATGAGCAGGTCGCCGGCTTCGATCTCGCGGGGCAGATCGGCACGGCGGGCATTCGTGGTGAGTTCACGCAAGTGCGTGCCAAGACTGGCTCGACCTATCAACGTGCCGTTCTCGCGCTCGATTATGCGTTTGCGAACACGCTCACGCTTAGCGCCGAGCTCTACTACAACGGCGCCGGCACGACCAATGCCGCCGCGTACGATTTCACGTCGCTGTTGACCGGCAAGATTCGCAGCGTTGCCAAGCACTATGCTGGTGGCTACATGAGCTACGAAATCACGCCGCTGCTCAAGTGGGAGGGCTATGTGGTGGTCAATTTGGACGACCATAGCCGTTTCGTTTCGCCCCTGCTGACCTATTCGATCAAGACGAATCTCGACTGGCAGATCGGCGCCCAGTTCTTTATGGGCAGCAGTGGCAGTGAGTTTGGACATTTCCATCACATCTACTACACGCAGATACAGTGGTTCTTCTAAAACGATAGTGCTTGCCGGCTGTCGACGTCCGGAAAGCTGGGCTCGGATGCGTGCATGGCGCGGCAATGGGGAAGGTGGGCAACGAGGAGAAGGAACATGGGCGTCATAACGCATGCGAATCCCGAACCAGCGGTGCGCGAGCGGGTGCCCGCTGAACTGCCACGGCTCTTGTACATCCTGCGCGCATTGGCCGGGGCAGGGTGGGCGCATTATGTGGAGCGGCTACGGATTGGCCGTGACGCACTCGAAGCTTCAGTTGAGGCGGTGCAAGCGACCGATCAGGATGCAAAGCGGCTGAGAGCTACGCTCGAAGGGCTGGGGCCCGCGTTCGTCAAGTTTGGCCAGCTTCTGAGCCTGCGGCGCGATATGTTGCCGGAGGTCTATATCGAGGAGCTGCAACGGCTCCAGGATGATGTCGCTGTTTTCCCTGGCGAGCAGGCGCGTGAGATTGTCGAGCGTGAACTGGGCAAATCCGTTCACGCGTTGTTCACCAGTTTCGATGAGACGCCCCTGGCTGCCGCGTCGATCGGCCAGGTCCATACGGCGCAGTTGATTGACGGCACCAGCGTGGTGGTCAAGGTGCAGCGCCCCGGCATCGAGCCCATCATTCATGCCGATGTCAGGATCATGCGCTTCTTGGCCCGTCAACTGGAGCGGTATGTGCCGGAGAGTCGCCGATTTGGCCCGGGCGATCTGGTGGAAGAGTTTGCCCGGCTCATCAACGAAGAATTGGACTATCAAGTCGAGGCGCGCAACGGCGATCTCCTGAGGGAGAATTTGCAGGATGATAAGCACGTCTTCGTGCCCCGCATCTTTTGGGAGCAGACCAGCCGACGTGTCTTGACCATGGAGCGCAGTTTCGGCAAGAAGCTTACGCATATTCCGTCGTCCGAACAGGAGAGCCGACGGCGCGTGGCGCAGGCGCTGATGGCATCGTTCTTGAAGCAGGTCTTCGAGGACGGCTTCTTTCACGGCGACCCGCATCCGGGCAACGTATTTTTGCTGGAGGACGGCCGGCTTTGCTTTCATGACTTTGGCATCATGGGACGGCTGTCCGCCTATGATCAGGAAGCCTTGGCCCAGTTGATTCTCGCCGTCAGTTCCGGCGAGGTGTCATGGATGGTGGATGCCTATTTCGAGATGGGGGTGGCGACCGAGGGGGTGGATCGTGAGGCATTTACCCGCGATGCTTCGCAGGCACTTGACGCATACTACGAAGCCGCCGGGAAAGGCTATTCGTTCGGCGAAATTGTCCGCCAGTTTGCGCTGCTCAGCCAGCGCCATCGGATCAAACTGCCGCGCCAGTTTCTGCTGGTCTCGAAAGCGTTCATGCTGGTCGAATCGCAAGCGTTGACGCTCGCCCCGGACTTCAACGCACTCGCGTCCTTGCGGGAATATGCGCCGCATTTGCTCGGCCGCAAACTATTGCAGGGGGCGAATGTACAGACCGAGTTCAGCAGGGGATTCCGCACCTTGCGCGCGCTGCATCACGCCGCCGCCTTGCTGCCCGACATTCTGAACCGCACGGTGGAGGCGCTCAGCAGCGGTAAGGCGACGCTGCATATCAAACACGACCAGTTGCAAGGATTGGAAGCGCATATCGACCGTGCAAGCAACCGGCTGAGCTTGAGCTTGATTATTGCGAGCGTCGTGATTGGCTCCTCAATCGTCATGGCGTTCCACAGCGGTCCGCACTATGCGGGCATTCCAGTGCTGGGGCTTCTGGGTTTCGTCGTCGCCAGCGTGATGGGCCTCGCTTGGGCGGTTGCGATCCTGCGATCAGGAAAGTTCTAGAGGCGCCGCTACAAGCAATGGGGCCTCGAAAGCAACGATGCAGCGCTCCGCTAAAAGACGGCGATGGCACCCGTGGCCAACTCCCGTATCAGCGCTGGAAGCGCCGCCAAATGCTGCGCGGTCAGCTCGCGAACTTGCCGCTGCCGCGCAGCGGAGAACCCACCCGCCGCTGCAAGGTCGATCGCCACCAACTGAGGCTGGTCGACCGGGTGGCCGATTGCCGAGAGCAGCCTGACCGTCACTTCATCCACGCCTTCGATGTCGGCATGAATGCTCGCCGCCAATCGATGTGCCAGCACGTTGTAGAGCTTGCCGACATGCGCGGCCGGATTCTTTCCCGCTGCCGCTTCCAATGACATCGGGCGGTACGGCGTGATCAAGCCGTTGACGCGATTGCCGCGGCCGACCTCGCCATCGTCGCCGTGCTCCGCACTTAACCCGGTCACGGTCAGGTAAATTCCGCTCTCGTCAAGCGTAGCTGGGTCATCCAGGGTGTTGATCCCGATATGGCACGCCGTCGGCAGACACCCAGCCAGGTACGCTGCCAATCGGCCCTTGAGTGTGAAATAGTCTTCAATACTTCCCACGTCTCGGTCGACGAGTGCGAGCGCCACGGTAAGGCCGAAGTGCGCGCCCAGCCGGTGCCCCATGATCTTAAAATCCGCCCCAGCCGCATCAAAGGCGCTGCGAAATTCGTTGGAGCGCAGGACGCGCGCAGCGCAAAGGACCGTGTCTTCGAGTCGGGAGCGGGGTGCGTACCCGACGCCGAAGGAGGTGTCGTTGGCCAGCGGAAGCGCCGCCTGCTGGATAACACGCTGAAGATTCGGCGCCGAAGGCCTCAAAACAAGCTCGATGCCGATGTCATTGCCTGCCTTTCCCAAGGTTGCCACCAGGTATTCGCGGATGGATTGCTCGACGAGTGACGTGGCCGAAGCCGACGGCAACTCGGTCACGGGGCCGCAGACGATCAGCCGCGCGGGACGCAGAACTTTGCCGCCGCCGAACCGTGGCTGGCTGATGCCTCCGATTAACAGCGCCTTATCCAGGTTGAAGTGCTGAATCGCTCCGTATGCTTGCAGATAGGCTCGGGATAGGGCGCAGGCTGCCGCCTCGACGGCGCCATCGCACAGGCTGTCCGGATGGCCGAAGCCCTTGTGCTCGGCAATTTCGGTTTGTGTGGCTTCCAGCGTCGACGTGGTCGAGATGGAGAGTGCAATTTCGCCGACAGTCCGCATGATAAGACGCTCCTGCCCAAATCCGATTGGGTCATTCTATTCACTGGCAGTCCAGTTTGGTATTAAGACCGTCCCCTCGGGGGTCGCGATTGTGGGCCTTGAGCGACATCAACAAATTCGCCGCCCGAGTGACTAGCATGGAAACAGGACACCCGGAGCGGCATGGGCTCTTGTGTGGCAGGAACGGCATGGTTGGCCCATGCGCGGTGTTCCCATGCCTCCGGGGCTAAGAATCTCGAAAATGGAGGTGTCTGATGCGAGCAGCATGGTCAGTCGTTGTTGCGGTAATTTTGGCAATCAGCCTCTCGGGGTGCGGCTATAACACCATTCAAGCGCAGGATGAACAGGTCAAGGCAGGCTGGTCTGAAGTCGTGAACCAATACCAGCGGCGCGCCGACCTGGTACCGAACCTGGTCAACACGGTCAAGGGTTACGCAAGTCATGAGAAAGAGGTGTTGACGGAGGTGACTGAGGCTCGCGCGCGTGTCGGCGCCATCCAAGCCTCGCCTGCGTTGCTCAATGATCCGCAGGCGTTTGCCCGATTCCAGTCGGCGCAGCAGCAGTTGACCGGATCGCTGTCCCGACTCCTTGCCGTGTCGGAGAACTACCCGCAGTTGAAGGCAGATGCTGGGTTTCGCGATCTGCAAGCACAGCTTGAGGGGACCGAGAACCGGATCACCATTGCACGAAATCGGTACATCCAATCGGTACAGAGCTACAACGTGACCGTGCGCTCATTTCCATCGAATCTGACCGCGAAGGCCTTCGGCTATCAGGAGAAGCCCAATTTCACCGTTGCCAACGAGACGGCCATTGCCAAGCCGCCCCAGGTGGAATTCGGTTCGCCGTCCGCCAGTGCGCCGGGGAGCTCCAAGTGAACCTCCTCAAAATCGCGCGTGGCTTGCTTGTGGCAGCGGCTGCGCTCGTCTCTTTTGGGGCGGTTGCCGAAGTTGCCGTGCCACCCTTGACGGCGCGGGTGACTGACCAGACCGGCACACTCACGCCTGGGCAACTAGCAGAGCTAGAACAGACGCTGCAAGCCTTCGAAAACAAAAAGGGCGTGCAGATCGCTGTACTGATCGTGCCCAGCACACTGCCCGAAGCCATCGAACAGTATTCGCTGCGCGTGGTCGAGCAATGGAAGTTGGGGCGAAAGCGCGTCGACGACGGCGCACTGCTGATCATCGCTAAAGACGACCGCACACTTCGCATTGAAGTCGGGTACGGGTTGGAAGGTGTCCTAACCGATGCGACAAGCAAGCGCATCATTAGCGAAGTCATCTCGCCGCGGTTCAAGACTGGCGATTTTTATGGCGGCGTGAAAGACGGTGTTCAGAGTATGCAAGCCGTGATTGAGGGTGAAGCACTGCCGCCCCCCTCACGGTCGACGCGCGACGGAGGCGTATCCGTTCGGTCCTATATGCCTGTCATTCTGGTGTTGACGTTGGTGTTTGGCGGCGCGCTGCGAGACTTCCTTGGCCGTTTTCCGGGGGCGGTTGCAGCGGGCGGCGCCGTCGCCCTAGTCGCTTGGTTGCTTTCGGGCGCCATTTTTGTCGCGTTTACGGCGGGAGTGATCGCGCTCATCTATACGCTATTGGGTCCGGGCATGGTTGGGCACGGAGGCTCTTGGTCTACAGGCTCACGCTCGGGCCGCGGGGGATTCGGCGGTGGCAGCGGCGGTTTCGGCGGTGGCAGCGGCGGTTTCGGTGGAGGCGGCGGTGGTTTCGGTGGTGGTGGTGCCTCGGGAAAATGGTGATGGAAAACATCAAGCGAATTCTTTCCCATCTACTGACGACGCACTGGCGCGTCAGGCGAGCGTTCCCGCGCAAGGCGATGCGGGCCATCGGGCAAGCGATCGCTCAAAGCGAGTCGTCCCATGTCGGGCATCTGTGCTTTGCCGTGGAAGGCGCGTTGAGCTTCTCTGCGCTATGGAAGGGGGTGACGGCGCGGGAACGGGCTCTTGAAGTCTTTTCGCAACTGCGTGTGTGGGACACAGAGCAGAACAACGGCGTCCTGATTTATCTATTGCTGGCGGACCGCAGTGTCGAGATCGTTGCCGACCGTGGCATTCACGCGCGGGTTGGTGCTCAAGGATGGCAGGCGATCTGCAGCCAGATGGAAGCCGCGTGTCGGCGCGCCGAATATGAGCGCGGTGTGATCGACGGGATACGATCCATCACGCTGCGCCTGACGCAGCATTTCCCGGCGCGCGACCGGCGCGAGCAGAGGTTGCCCGGCAAGCCGGTCATCCTGTGAAGACGCAGAAATCTCTGTTTGATATTTGCGAAGTCGCGGTAGGAGGTGAATATGTTGTCTCTGCGCTCATTTGTTCCCTACGCTGCGGTGATTTGTGTCTTGGCGCTGCCGTCGGTGGAAACGCTCGCGCAAGCGCGGCTCGAACGTGAGGGCGTCGTCCTCTACTGGGGGTTGATTCCCGCCGCCATCGCCTCGGAAAGGCTCGACTTGGAGGAGTCGCATGGCGCACCTTCACCGGGAGGCGGCCGCCCTCACCACTTGCTAGTGGCGTTGTTTCGTGCCGACGGCTCCCGTATCACAGATGCCGTGGTGCGTGCGCAACTCAAGGAAGTCGGGATCGTTGATTCGCCGCCGAAGTATCTGACGCCCATGGTTATCAACGGCCAGGTGTTCACCTCGGTGCTGAGTGGGCGCGTGTATTTCCGCGTACTGGTGAAACTTGTTGACCGAACGAATGACATCGAATATCGGATTTCGGTCTCGCCTCCGCACATCGGCGGAAGTGAACCTTGATACCGGATGGAGCATGGCCGATACTGTGCCGACCAATGCATCTCGGCGGATTCGCCAAGCCTGTAAGACGATGATTGGACGTCGAAAAGGTCAGCAGCGACCAAGACCTGTCAACTCAGGTTGAGGGCCATGATCGCGTAGACATTTCGTAATGCCTCAACTCGACGAGCCACCGGTGGCCGGATAGCGCGTGTCGCCCGTCCATGCGCCGTCCGAGTAGATCTCAAACTTTCCAGCCTTGGCGCCATCAGTGTACGGATCGCGCGCGTCAGCAGCCCGCGCCCCGTCGGTGTAGACGTCGCGCTGAGCGAGGGCCCCGTTGCTGGAGGTTGCTGCGCTGGAAATGTTCGCGCCGAGAGAAATCAGCGCGGCTGCGATCAAGACGGTCTTCTTGGTGTGGTTCATTGCATTCTCCTGAAGTGGTTGGACTCAAAGGACTTGCTATGGGAGCCACTATAAGAATCCGCCCCTGACCGAGCGATGACGACCACATTACGAGAGCGTCATTCGGGCAAAGGATCGCGCAATAGTCGCGCTGATCCATGTCCTCCTGAATTCGACCATACATCGGAGGGCGCTTGACTCACATCAACCGCGCAAAATTGGCAGGTGCTTAAGCTTGTTCACCCGTTCGTAGGTTCAAAATGTGGTTGTCTGCCCATTTGAGCGTTTCGTAACAACGAAACCGCCATACGGCTGATGACGCTCTGGAGCGTTACTCCCGTTTCCATAGCCAACGCCGGAGGTGCGCATATGGCAAAAGGCAAGTCGAAGAAAAAGACCACTTCATCGGACGCCGAACACGTAACTGGCTTATCGTCCAGCCAGGCGCGAGTCGATGCTGCCAAAGGAGTCCAGGGTCGCGAGGACTACGAGGCGCAACTGCACCTGCTGCAAATTGAATTGGTCAAGCTTCAACGGCATTTCATCGGGTGTGGTGACCGCATCCTTGTCCTGCTGGAGGGGCGGGATGCGGCAGGCAAAGACGGCAGCATCAAACGCATTATCGAATTTCTCAGCCCCCGCGAGACGAGGGTGGTAGCGCTGGGTAAGCCGTCAGATCGCGAGCGCACCGGCTGGTATTTCCAGCGCTACGTGCCCCATCTTCCTCTCGCCGAAGAGTTTGTCCTCTTCAACCGCAGCTGGTACAACCGGGCAGGCGTTGAGAGCGTGATGGGCTTCTGCACTGCTGAGCAGTATGACGAGTTCATGTACTCCGTGCCCCACTTCGAGGAAATGCTCGTCAATTCCGGTATCAAGCTGCTTAAGTACTACCTCGACATCAGCAAAGCCGAGCAAGCTCGCCGACTTGCCGAGCGGCGCCGCGATCCGCTCAAGCAGTGGAAGACGAGCCCGGTCGACGCCGTGGCGTTGAAGCATTGGGATGCCTATACGACGGCACGCAACGCCATGCTGATGCATACGCACACGGCTGCCGCGCCATGGCACATCGTGCTCGCCGACGACAAGCGCACGGCCAGGCTCAACTTGATTCGTCACATCCTGTCGCGGCTGCACTACGCGGGCAAGAAGAACAAGCTGGTCGCTCCCGATCCTGAGGTCGTGTTCGAATTTTCGAAGGAGTGCCTCGATGCGAAACGTCTCGCATCCTGATGCTATCCAGCAGACGCAATCGATAAGGAGGAGACGCTTGAAGGTCGTCTGCGTGAGCGATGAAGGCAACTGAGCAATGCTACGCCTGAGCCTGCAGTCCGGTCTGCTCCGTGCCCTAACCCGGCGGGCCGACTCGCGCGCGTTCCCACTGGTGGTTGCCGGGGCAGCACTGGCGGCGGAACTGTCGATGTCGGTTCCATTTGCCAGCCTGCTGATGGCCGCAGTCCTGTTGGCGCCGCGCCGCTGGGTGTCCATCGCGACTTTGGCCAGCCTGGGGGCCGCTGTTGGCGCTCTCGTGCTGTACCTCGTCTTTCATCACCTGGGGTGGAACCGGTTGTTCGCTGCCTACCCGGACGTGGTGCGATCCACCGCGTGGCGTGATGCGACCCACTGGCTCGAACACTACGGCGTCGTATCGCTTTCGGTCATTGCCGCATTACCGGTGCCTCTCACCCCCGCTCTCATGTTTGCGGCGATCTCGCGACTTCCGGTCGCAGAGGTCATCGCCGCACTGTGGCTCGGCAAGTTGGCGAAATACCATGTTTACGCCTGGCTCGCCTCGCGATTTCCGGATCGGCTTGTGCGCCACGGCCGGCGCCATGTCGATACGTTGCGGGCAGTGCTCGGCAACGGCACGAAGGCTGACGGTGGCACAACCCCCACGCGGGGAGGGCGTCGGTAGCTCAATACACCATCGGGGCGCCTGTCTCACGTGGTGAACGCATTGATTGCCGGCAGCCGGCCGCGCTTTGGCGTGGTTGCGTTCTTGGCATGCCATGGCATCAATCTTCGCTCTATGTGCCTTGCGTTTTTTGGTCCGGTTTCCCCGTTGCAGTTGACTCCTCGATATTCGCGACGGGCTTGGGCGGAGGCATTGGCGTCACCTTCGCTGACAAAAACATGTCCAGGTCTTGGCGGTCAACCACTTCCTTCTCGAGAAGTAATTGGGCCAGAGCATCGAGCTTGGTCCGCTGTCCTTCCAGCGTCGCTTGTACGCGATGACTTGCTTCTGCCAATAGCTTACGGACTTCAGCATCAATCATCTGTGCGGTGCTCTCGCTGTATTCATTGCGTTCGCGCTGCATTAGCCCCGTCCCAGCAAAGAGCGGGTTCGGCATATTCTCGTACGTGGCCAGGCCCAGCTGGTCGCTCATGCCAAACTGGGTAATCATCTGCCGAGCCATGTCGGTTGCGCGCTGCAGGTCGTTCTGTGCGCCCGTGGATACGTCGCCGAAAATGAGCTGTTCCGCAATACGGCCACCGAGCAAGACATCGAGCCGGTCAAGCAGTTCGCTGCGCTTGAGCAGGTAGCGGTCCTCGGTTGGGGTCTGTTGCGTGTAACCCAACGCCGCAACGCCCCGCGGAATGATGGAAACTTTGGAGACACGGTCAGCCAGCGGCCGATGCTCCGCGACGATGGCATGTCCTGCCTCGTGGAATGCGATAGTTTCCTTCTCCTTCGGATTCATCACGCGGTTCTTTTTTTCCAGGCCGCCGACGATCCGGTCAAGCGCCTCGTCGAAATCTGCCATCTCGACCATTTGCTTGCTCTTGCGCGCGGCAAGGAGCGCGGCTTCGTTAACCAAGTTGGCAAGATCGGCACCTGCGAACCCCGGGGTCCGTCCGGCGAGTTTAGTCAGGTCGACCTCAGGAGCGAGGACAACGCCCTTGACGTGAACTTTGAGAATCTGCTCCCGTCCCTTGAGGTCAGGCCGGTCCAGTGCGACGTGGCGGTCAAAGCGACCGGGGCGAAGCAGGGCGGGGTCCAGTATCTCGGGTCGGTTTGTGGCGGCCATGATGATGACGCCTTTGTTGCTATCAAAACCGTCCATCTCGACCAGAAGCTGGTTCAGTGTTTGTTCGCGCTCCTCGTTGCCGCCGACCGCATTCAGTGCTCGCGTCTTTCCGAGTGCGTCAAGCTCATCAATGAAGATGATGCAGGGGGCTTTGGTTTCGGCTTGCTTAAAGAGATCGCGGACCCGTGCTGCACCCACACCAACGAACATCTCGACGAAGTCGGAGCCGCTCATGCTGAAGAATGGCACGCCGGCTTCGCCTGCCACGGCCTTTGCCAATAAGGTCTTGCCAGTGCCCGGGGCCCCAACCAGCAGCACGCCCTTGGGAATTTTTCCGCCCAGGCGCTGGTACCGCTGAGGATCTTTCAGGAAGCTAACAATCTCCGACAGCTCCTCCTTGGCTTCGTCGATTCCAGCCACGTCGGCAAAAGTCACGCCGGTCTCCTTTTGCATGTAGACCTTTGCCTTGCTCTTGCCAATTTCCATCATGCTGCCGGCGGCGCCGCCCACGCGCTTGATGAGAAAGCTCCAGATACCGAAAAAGATGACGGCCGGCACAACCCACGAGAGGATCGTGCTCAGCCATTTGTTGTCGGGCTGCCCGACGAAGCGCACCTTTGCCGCTTCGAGCTCCTGCACCAGCTCAGGATCGGCCACTCGAAGCGTGGAGAAGGCGTGGTCGCCCTTTGCCTCTCGGCGGATTTCCTCGATCTGCTGCTTGGCAAGGAGATTGTCGATACCTTCTGTCGAGAAGGTTCCGCTGATAGCCTGCTCACCAATAGCCACGTCCTTGAGCTTGCCAGCCTTCAGTAGGACCTTGAAATCGCTGTATGGGATCGTCTCGACATGCCCCGACACGAAGAGCGTCTGGATTGCAAGCATGGCCAGTATGGTCACGAGCACGTACCAGAGGGAGAACTGTTGCTGTCGCGGTTCCATGGGATTCTTCTCCAAGTCGACCTTATTGAAAGTGAGTCTGGTCTCCAATGCTGGGAAGGTTGGTGGGCGGCCTGGGTAGGCGCCGGACAACCGCGCATTGGTATGCGTTCCCAGTATTGACGCTTGGAAATCGCCGAGGTTGACCTTCATCAACCCGCGACATTGGGGCCGCGCGCGCGGGCGCAAGCGCCGTGGCTTCTCCATGGTTGTGCCCAGCCGATAGGGGATGTGTCGCGGAAAGCAAACATGACAAATCCATTACGGCGGCATGAGACTCAACAGCAACTTGCGCTGGCGCAAAGTATCGATCGCATACCCACCTAAAGTATTCCCAAGTCGCGTTGCTCATTGAGCATCCACACAGAATCAGAGGATTCCATGGCTGAGGTAACGAAGAACGAGCACCGTAGCGCATACCTGGTTGGCAGCGGCATTGCGTCATTGTCGGCTGCCGTGCTGCTGATTCGCGACGCAGGCTTCAAGGGGGAGAACATCCACATCTTGGAGGAACAGCAGGTGGCCGGTGGTGCGCTCGATGGCTCCGGTGATCCGCACAAAGGCTATGTAACTCGGGGCGGTCGCATGTTCACCGAAGAGACTTATGTCTGTCTGTGGAACGTGCTCGACAGCATTCCGTCGCTGGATGATCCGAAAATCAGTGTCAAGCAGCAGGCCTGGGCCTTCAACGCCGAATGGCGCTCGGATTCACACGCCCGGCTGATCGACGGGCAACGCCGTATCCTCGACGCTGCCGATCTGGGTTTCAACCTCCATGACCGGTTGGAGATCATGCGATTGCTGGCCACGCCAGAAGGGCTGCTGCATACGCTTCGCATTGAGGACTGTTTCTCGCCGCACTTCTTCGAGACCAACTTCTGGGCCATGTGGCGTACGACCTTCGCCTTCCAGAACTGGCACAGCGCGATCGAACTCAAACGCTATATGTTGCGCTTCTTGCAGGAGTTCCCGCGTATCCACACGTTGGCCGGCGTACGGCGCACGCCGCTGAACCAGTATGACGCGATCGTGCGGCCGATGGAGCAATGGCTGAAACAGCAGGGTGTGGTGTTCGAATATGGCACAAAGGTGGAGGATGTCGACTTTGTTGAAACCGGTGACGGCCGGCGAATTGGACTGCTGCGCGTGGTGCGCGGCGGACAGCCGATGGCCTATGACGTGCGGCAAGAGGATCTGGTGCTCATCACCATCGGCTCGATGACCGCCGACGCGTCTTATGGGGACGACCACCATGCACCGGAACTGGTGCGCGACAAACGCGATGGCGCCTGGACTCTGTGGGAGACCATGGCCCGTAAGGAACCTGGGCTCGGGCGGCCGAATGCGTTCTGTGGCAACGTCGACGAAAGCAAGTGGGAGTCGTTCACCTTGACGATGCGCAGCCCGGCGCTTGTGCACCGGATTGAGACCTTTACCGGCAATGCGCCAGGCACCGGCGGTCTGATGACGTTCAAGGATTCGAGTTGGCTGATGTCGATCGTCGTGCCTCACGCGCCGCACTTCGCCGGACAGCCGAAAGACATGTACACCCTGTGGGGCTACGGGCTCTTCGTGGACAACAAGGGCGATTACATCGACAAGACGATGGCCCAGGCAACCGGCCAGGAAATCCTCACCGAGCTGCTGCACCATTTGCATTGCGAGGACATTCTTGACGAGGTCTGTCGTACCACCACTGTGATCCCGGTGATGATGCCGTACATCACCAGCGAATTTGAGCGCCGCGAGCCTTCGGATCGGCCGCCAGTGATCCCGCACGGAGCGAAGAACTTCGCGCTGCTTGGGCAGTATGTTGAGATCCCTCAGGACGTAGTGTTCACCGTCGAATATTCGGTTCGCGGCGCGATGCACGCGGTTTATGGGCTGCTGGGCTTGAAGAACGAGATCCCGGCCATTTACCACGGGATTGCTGACCCAGGCGCTGCGTTTGCGGGCCTGAAGACGTTGTTGAGTTGAACCGTCGGACGGTTTACGGTTGATTTGTATCAACCGGAGGTTGGACATCCGCGCCTAGGCTGACTCTGTGTGACCGTTCCTCTCTTTGGGCAGAAATCATGTTCTTCCACTCCCGACATCTACGCCGCTGGGCAGCTCAAATGCTACTGGTGTGGCTGTTGGGTCTGGCCGTCGGCATCGCAAACGCGTGCGCTGTCGCGGATGCAGGTAAGGCCGCAGCGCCGGCATCTGGCCACGTGTCAGCCCACAGTCATGGACACCATGCGGATGCCGACGATGATGGCTGTGACGATAGCGGCAAGATTGCCTGCCACAGCTTCTGCGAAAAGTCCTCAACCAGCATTCCCCGTGTGCTGTCGGATCATGACAAGCCTCTCATTCCGGTGGCCGTGCCATTACCGATGAGCATGGCATCCACGCCGGAGGTGGACCGCTGCAGTGTGCACCGTCAGTCCAATCCCCGGCCAGCGGACAAGTTCGCGTCTATACCAATCGTCTTCCTCCGGTTGACGCTATAGCGCTCTGTCGCTGTTTGGCAGTGCGCGGCTTTGTCTTACGTATCGCCTTGACGCGCATCCAGTGCGGACACCGCCAAAGGTGCGTTGCAACACGCCGTTCCATCGTCAATGCACTGAACAAAAGCGGCCTTGGTCGGCATTCGCCCCGAGCGTCTCGATTGCGTTCTTTCTCTACTGCCGGAAAGTGTCTGGCGCTGTGTTGAACGCAGTCGCAGTGAGATTTTCAACGTCACCTCCTAAAAGGATTTCTTCCATGGACACTATCGAACTGAAGATCAAGGGCATGAGCTGCGGCTCCTGCGTCTCGTCGGTTACTCATGCACTGCAGCGAGTGCCTGGTGTGGATGCCGTCGACGTGGATCTGGCGCGCGGTATCGCGCGCGTCAGCGGTAACGCCCAGGCCGCGCCCGCAATGCTGGCCGCGCTGGCAGCAGCCGGTTACGAAGCCGAGTCGCTTAGCACTGGCGCCGGAGCGAAGACGGAGCATGCCCACCATGGTGACGTCCCAACCGGCACTGCTCACAAGAGCGGTGGATGCTGCCACTGATAGACCGCTAGGAGGGGCGGCCGGGCAGTGCACCGATCGGCGTCCCTAACCTTGACCTTGCGAAGGAGTTCTCATGTCGTCGCTTCGATCTCTCTCCAGGCACCGCCAGTCGGGCCGCATCGGTTCAGGGGCCATCTTCATTGCGTTTGCGTTGATTGCCCTGTTCTTCCTGTTCACCGAGCACCGGGCACATCTGTTCGGCTGGTTGCCGTTTCTTCTACTGCTGGCTTGTCCGCTGCTGCACCTCTTCCACGGGCACGGTGGCCATGGAGGGCACGCAGGTCACGAGGACCAGCCGCGCGGTTCCGATTCCGGAAGTAGCCGCCCATCGGGGTCGACGGCCAGCGAACAACCGCCCGTTCAGGGCGCTCAGCATCACCACCACTAAGTTCTTCTCAGAGGAGCGCCATCATGGACCAATCGACACCTCCCGCCTATGGCTTATGGTCGCTGGTAATCATCAATTCCCTCGTTTTCATCATCTTCGCGTTCAGCTTCGCCAAGCCACAAAGCCCGCGCGACTGGCGTTCGTTTGGCGCGTTCTCTGCGTTCCTGGTGGCGCTATTCACCGAGATGTACGGCTTCCCGCTGACGATCTACCTCCTGTCGGGTTGGCTGAGCGCGAAGTTCCCCGGCGTGAATTTCATGTCGCATGACGCTGGCCACCTGCTGGAGGTGATGTTCGGCTGGCGCGCCAATCCGCATTTCGGGCCGTTCCATCTGCTGAGCGCTATCTTCATCGGCGGTGGCTTTTGGCTATTGTCGGCCGCTTGGGCGGTGCTTTACCACAACCAGCGGAGCCATACGCTGGCGACCACCGGCGCCTACTCCCGTATCCGGCATCCGCAGTATGTGGGCTTCGTTTTGATCATGTTCGGTTTTCTACTGCAGTGGCCGACCATCCTGACACTGCTGATGTTCCCAGTGCTGGTGGTCATGTACGTGCGTTTGGCCATTACGGAAGAGAAGTGGGCGGAGCGCGAATTTGGGGAGGAGTGGGCGCACTATGCGTCGCACACCCCGCGGTTCATCCCGAATTTTGGCGACAAGCAAGCGGATCGCCACCACCACGCATGACAAAAAGGGGGAGGCGATGAAGCTCAGTTTTCACGGTGCGGCCGGCACAGTGACCGGCTCAAAGTATTTGGTGGAGCATCAGGGGCAGCGCCTGCTGGTTGATTGCGGGTTGTTCCAGGGCTACAAGCAGTTGCGATTGCTGAACTGGGAGCCGTTGCCGTTCAGCGCCGCCGACATCGATGCGGTGGTGCTGACACACTCCCATCTGGACCATGCCGGTGCGTTACCGTTGCTCGTGAAACAGGGCTTCCGGGGCCGGATTCTGGCGACGCCCTCGACAATCGAACTATGCGGTCTGCTGTTGCCCGACAGCGGGAGAATCCAGGAGGAGGACGCCGCCTATGCGAACCGGCATCACACCTCCAAGCACGCCACGGCTTTGCCGCTGTACACGGAGGACGACGCACGTCGCGCAATGGAACAGTTGCACCGATTGCCTTTCGACCAGTGTGTGGACGTCGTCCCCGACGTTACGGTGACCTTGCGCCCGGCTGGGCATATTCTCGGCGCGGCCTCGGCCGAACTGACAGCGGGGCAGACGACAGTGCTGTTCTCCGGAGACGTTGGCCGCCCCGACGACCCGGTGATGCGTGCGCCTGCGCCGGCTCCCAAGGCAGACTACATCGTTGTCGAATCGACTTATGGGGACCGGCTACACGAACCGGTACCCAATGCGCAGGCCGTGCTCGGTGAGGCGATTGCTCGCACAGCACACCGTGGCGGCATGGTCGTGATTCCGGCGTTTGCGGTGGGGCGTGCACAGTTGCTGCTGCATTTGATCCACAAGCTGAAGCAACAGGGCGCGATTCCAGACCTGCCTGTTTTTCTCGACAGCCCGATGGCAATAGATGCAACCGAGATCTATCACCGCCATCACGCCGAACATAAGCTGTCGCTCGAAGATTGCCTCGGGATGTACAAAGCTGCGCGCATGATCAGGACCCCGGAGGAATCGCGGGCGCTGGCTGGGCTGGCCCTCCCGGCTGTGATCATCTCGGCCAGCGGCATGGCCACCGGCGGCCGCGTGCTGCACCATCTGAAGCATCTGGCGCCGGACCGGCGCAACACCATCATCCTGGCCGGTTATCAGGCTGGGGGGACACGCGGCGCGCGGCTGCAGGCTGGTGAGCGAAGCCTGCGCATTCACGGTGAGGACGTCGCCGTGCGTGCCGAAGTGATTTCACTGCAGGGCATGTCGGCGCATGCCGATGCAAGCCAATTGATCGAGTGGCTGGGCAGTGCGCCAGCGGCGCCGCGCTCGGTGTTCGTCACCCATGGCGAGCCGGGGCCGGCTGATGCGATGCGCCAGCGCATCGAGCGGGAACTTGGGTGGTCCGCCAGCGTTCCGTTGTTGGGACAGCACGTGGAGTTCGATGTATGAGGAACCCTCGCCACAGGGCAAGTCTTGCCGTGCGTCGGATGGGCATCGAGACGCAGCAGGAATATGTCGTCTACATGCATCGAGACTGCCATGTTTGCCGCTCCGAGGGTTTCGAGGCGCAGACGCGAGTACTGATTAGCCTGAACGGACGCTCGATCATCGCCACGCTGAACGTTGTCGATCCGACCTTGCTGGAGTTGGGGGAGGCGGCGCTTTCGAACAGCGCGTGGCGAGCGCTGGCGCCCGCGCCGGGCGACCGGATCACGATCTCGCATGCCCCGACGCTGGACTCAATGAGCCAGGTGCGGGCGAAGATCTACGGCCACAGGCTCGACGCGTCGGCTCTGGACTCGATCATTAGTGACGTCGCCGCTGGCAGCTACCCTGGGACACATATCGCCGCTTTTCTAAGCGCCTGCGCCGGCGGGCGGATGGATTTGCAGGAGACGATCGATCTGACGCGAGCGATGCTGGCCGCGGGCAAGCGGCTCGACTGGGGGCATGCACCGATCGCGGACAAGCACTGTGTGGGTGGATTGCCGGGAAACCGCACGACGCCGATTGTCGTGTCGATCATCACCGCGGCCGGGCTCACGATGCCGAAGACGTCGTCAAGGGCCATTACCTCGCCGGCTGGCACCGCCGACGTGATCGAAACGATGACGCCGGTGGCGCTCGATTTGGAGCAGATGCGCCGCGTTGTCCAACGCGAGGGCGGCTGCTTTGTCTGGGGAGGCTCGCTGGCGCTCAGCCCGGCCGACGACATGTTGATCCGCGTCGAGCGCCCGCTGGACCTCGACAGCGACGCGCAGCTCGTGGCATCTGTGCTGTCGAAGAAGATCGCTGCCGGCGCTACCCACTCCGTGATCGATGTGCCGGTCGGGCCGACCGCCAAGGTGCGCAGTGACGCAGACTACGAGTGCCTGAAGCAAATGCTGGAGCAGGTAGCGCAGGCCTTTGATTTGCACTTGCAGGTAGTGCGTACGGACGGGACGCAGCCGGTGGGCCGTGGCATTGGTCCCTCACTGGAGGCGCACGACGTGCTGGCAGTCCTTCAGCGTGCCGAGCGCGCGCCCGAGGATCTGAGCGTGCGCGCTGTCGCATTGGCTGGACAACTGTTGGAATTTTGCGGTCACAGCGAGCCGGGTACTGGCGTCTTGGTCGCTCAGCGGTTGCTTGATAGCGGCGCCGCGTGGGCCAAATTCCAGGCGATCTGCAAAGCGCAAGGGGGCTTACGCGAGCCGCAGCGGGCGCGGCTACGCGAGCCTGTGCTGGCCGAACGTGACGGGATGGTACGTGAGATCGACAGCCGGCGGTTGGCTCGCGTGGCCAAGCTCGCCGGGGCACCGAAGGCACCCGCTGCCGGGCTCGAACTGCATGTCAAGCTGGGGGATCGCGTCGAGCGAGGTATGCCGCTGTTCACCGTGCATGCCGAAGCGCTCGGCGAGTTGGACTACGCGTTCGACTACCTGGAGGCTCACCCGCTGATCGATGTGGGAGATTCGAGATGACGCCACTGATTTTTGCCATGCCGGGCAATGAAGCGATGGCAGAGAAGCTGGCTTCGGCGTTGGGCGCAGAGCGCGGGACTACGACGGTGCGGCGCTTTCCGGATGGAGAGTCGTATGTGCGGGTGGAGTCTGCCGTGGAGGGGCGGCGGGTCGCCATCGTCTGCACGCTAGACCGGCCGGACGACAAGCTGATTCCGTTGCTGCTGTTGGCGGCGGCCGCCCGGGAGAACGGTGCGACCGACGTTGGTCTGGTCGCACCTTACCTCGCCTACATGCGACAGGATAGTTGCTTCCAGCCGGGTGAGACGGTGAGTGCACGGCATTTTGCAGCCTGGTTGTCGCGTGGATTTGATTGGCTGGCAACAGTCGATCCCCACTTGCACCGCATCACCAAGTTGTCGCAGGTCTATGTAATCCCAACGCGTCACGTCCACGCGGCGCCGGCTGTGGCGGCATGGCTGCGCGCCCATGTGACACGCCCGGCGCTTGTGGGCCCTGACGAGGAGAGCAACCAATGGGTGGCCGATGTCGCAAGCAGGGCGGACGCGCCCATGGTGGTGCTGCACAAGGTCCGCAAAGGTGACCGGGATGTCGAGGTTTCGGTGCCGGATGTGGAGCGCTGGCGCGACCACACGCCGGTGCTGGTCGATGACATTGTCTCCACCGGTCGCACGATGGCCGAGACCATTGGTCATCTGCGGCGCGCGGGCTTGGCCGCGCCTGTGTGCATCGCGATTCACGCGGTGTTTTCAGGCAACGCGGTTCAGGATTTGGAGTCCACTGGGGCCGGGCTGGTGGTGAGCTGCGACACGGTTGTCCATCCCACCAATGGAATCTCCGTTGCCCCGGACCTAGCGTCCGCGGTTCGTGAACTCATGCAAGACCCCGGGGGTGCCACATGAGTGCCAAGACTCCGCACGTTCACTTCGAGATAGATCTGGCCGGATTTTGCAAAGCCGCGATTCCGATGTCGGGTTGGCGCTTCATCGTGTCAATTGGCGGAGAGGACCGCGACGAGCCATCAACCCAACGGGAGGGCAAGAGATGAACAGCACCAAGGCATTTATTGGCAGCGTTCCTTCGACCGACACCGAGCCGGCGCTACGCATCCTGCGTCGGTTGCTCGCTGGGATGGAGAAGCCGCCCGCACTGCGGCTGTGGAACGACACGCTGCACGGGCACGATACGGCGGTCGATTTCACGTTGGTGGTGCGGGACCCCAGCCTGTTGCGTCAGTTGGTGGTGGCGCGCAGTCCCCTTTTATTGGCTGACGCGTACTTTCGGGGCGTGCTCGACATCGAGGGAGACCTGTACGGCGCGCTCCGGTTGAAGAACCATTTCGAGTCGATCCAGTTGTCGTGGCGCGACAAGCTCGCGCTGTTAAAGGACGCGTTAATGCTGCCCGCTCCGGACCTGGGTGAGATCAAACCGGATGCGGGCTTCGCATCCCGGGTCGCCCGGCGCTTCGCGCACCGGCATTCGCGCCACAGCGATCGCGCCGCGATCTCGTTCCACTATGACGTGTCCAACAAGTTCTATGGGTTGTGGCTGGACGAGGAGCGGGTGTACTCCTGCGCCTACTTCGAGCAGCCCTCCGATTCGCTGGACACGGCGCAGCGCAACAAGCTTGAGCACGTTTGCCGCAAGCTGCGCCTGCGGCCCGGCGAACGGCTGCTGGATATCGGCTGCGGCTGGGGGGCGCTCGTATGTTGGGCCGCGCGCGAGCACGGTGTGCACGCCCACGGCATCACCCTAAGCGAGCGACAGCTCGAATACGCCCGCGAGCGCATTCGGATCGAAGGGTTACAGGATCGCGTCACGGTGGAGTTGCGCGATTACCGTGATCTGGAAGGCGAGGGTGTCTACGACAAGGTTTCCAGCATCGGGATGTTCGAGCACGTCGGCCTGCGCAACCTGCCGGCCTACTATGCGGTGGTGCGTCGGATGCTCAAGCCGGGCGGCCTATTCTTGAACCACGGCATCACGCACGACGAGGAAGGGTGGAACAAGACAGCTGCCACCGAGTTCATCAATCGCTATGTATTTCCCGACGGCGAGCTTGATTGCATCAGCAACATCCAACTCGGCATGGAGCGCGCGGGCTTTGAGATCCATGACGTCGAGGGACTGCGCCCGCACTACGCGATGACCTTACGGCACTGGGTGCATCGCCTGGAGGCTCAGCGCGATGCGGCGATCGCTGAAGTTGGAGAAGCCGCCTATCGCGTCTGGCGCCTGTACATGGCGGCCTGCGCGTTGGAGTTCGAGGCCGGTGGCTCCGGCATCTATCAAATCCTGGCGTCCAATCGCCACCCGGGTAAATGGCCTGTGCCGATGACACGGCGTGATCTGTACCGCAGTCGACCGCATTGGGATTGGGGGAACTAGCGCTATGTGCTTTTCCGCGACGGCCAGCTTTGGCTCCGGCACGCTACTGCTGGCAATCGGCACCGTGACGCTGCGTATGGCGCGCTGCCCGGCGGAGCGCCCTTATGCCGCCATCCCATTGCTGTTTGCGATCCAGCAGCTTGTCGAGGGGGTGGTCTGGCTCAGTTTTGGTGGCCCCGCTTGGCTTAACTTTGTTGCTACGCAGGTGTACTCATTTTTCTCCCACGTACTGTGGCCGGTGTACGTCCCCTTAGCGGCATGGCTGCTAGAGCCCCGGGGTCCGCGCCGCCGAGGGTTGTTGGCCTTTGTGGTTATGGGTCTGGCTGTGGGTGCATACCTGTTGTACAGCCTGGTGGTCAACCCGATTCAGGCGCGCCCGATGGCAGGCCATGTGGACTACCAGTCCCCGCATTTCTACATTGTCGCGTCGATGACGCTGTACCTGCTTTCCACGACGGTGAGCCTGTTGCTCTCCAGCCATGTTTGGGTCAAGGTGTTCGGGGCGCTCACGCTGGCCGCTTCGTTCACCGCCTACGTTTTCTATGCCCATTGGTTCATTTCGGTGTGGTGCTTCTTCGCCGCGCTGCTGAGTGGCGCTGTCGCACTGCACTTCATCGCACTGCGTTCGATTCCCCAACAACGGATTCCCTCATGAGCACAACCAACACATTCGAGGTGGCAGGGCTACTATCGCCGCTGGCAGCGCGCGGCGTCGAAAAGCACCTAGCGCAGATGCCGGGCATTGAGCATGTCTCGGTCAACGCGGTGGCCGGATCGGCCACGGTGACGTACGACCAGGGGCGCATTGATCCGGAACGCATCCGGGCGGCAATCCAGGACTGCGGGTACCACTGTGCGGGCGAAATGTTGCCCCGGCACATGTGCGGGCCGATGGAGCATGCTGTGGCGCCGGCACACGCGCACGGCCATATTCAGCACGAGCATCCTGAGCGGCACGTACATGCCGCTGGTGGGCCGGCCACAGCGGAGGCGCCCGTCGCGCACGACCACGCCGCGATGGCTCACGGTGGCATGGATGCAATGGCCCACGAGATGGGCCATGGCCCCGGTATGGATGCCAAGGGGATGGCGCGCGACATGCGCAACCGTTTCTGGGTCTGCCTGGCGTTTACGGTGCCGATCTTCCTGTATGCCCCGATGGGCATGGATTTCATCAAGCTGAAGCCACCGTTCGGCTTGGATTTGGGGCTGTGGCTGTTCCTGCTCGCCACCGCTGCGGTGATCTACCCCGCGTGGCCGTTCTTCGTCGCCGCCGCGCGTGCGTTGCGCAATGGCGTGCTCAACATGGCGGTGTTGGTGGTGCTGAGCGTCGGCACCGGCTACGTCTTCAGTGTCGGCAGCACCTTCATTTTCGGCGGTGCGCAGTTCTATGAGGCTGTGTCGGTGTTGCTGGTGTTCATTCTGCTGGGCCACTGGCTGGAGATGCGCGCGCGCGCAGGAGCGTCGGAAGCCATCCGCGCGCTGATGGATTTGGCCCCGCCAAAGGCCACTGTCTTGCGCGCCGGCAAGGAAGTGACTGTGGCGACCGCCGAAGTGCTGCTCGACGACATCGTCCTGGTGCGTCCTGGCGACAAGATTCCGGTTGACGGCGAGGTGCTCGAGGGCGGTTCTCAGGTGGACGAATCGATGCTCACCGGCGAGTCGATGCCGGTGAAGAAGATGGTGGGCGACAAGGTGATTGGCGCGACGATCAACAAGAGCGGCAGCTTCCGTTATCGTGCGACCAAGGTGGGTGCCGACACCGCGTTGGCGCAGATCGTCAAACTGGTGCAGGAGGCGCAGAATTCCAAAGCGCCAGCGCAGTTGCTGGCCGACCAGGCCTCACAATGGCTGGTCGTGATCGCCTTCCTGATCGGTGTGGCCACTTTCGCTGTCTGGTACTTCGTGCTCGGGCAGCCGGTACTGCTGGCACTGACACTCACGATCACGGTGTTTGTGATTGCCTGCCCAGATGCACTGGGGTTGGCGACGCCGATGGCGGTGATGGTGGGTACCGGCCTGGGCGCGATGAACGGCATCTTGTTCAAGAATGCTGCGGCGCTGGAGGACGCGACACGGCTAAATGTGGTGATCTTCGACAAGACCGGCACCCTGACGCTTGGCGAGCCGGAAGTGGTCGATATAGCGGTGGCCCGGGACGTAACGCCAGACGACCTGCTGCGCGTTTCAGGCTCGGTCGAAAAGCTCTCCGAACACCCGCTTGCGGTCGCGATCCTCAAGCGTGCCGGCGCACTGGCCTCCGAAGCGGTGACGGATTTCACCAACATCGATGGGCAGGGCACGCAGGCGGTGGTGGCCGGTCGGCTGGCCCTGCTCGGTAATCGGCGGTTGATGGAGGCCAATGGCGTTGACCTTGGCGCGCTCAAGGCAGATGCCGACCGTCTGCAGGGCCAAGGCCGCACCGTGGTGCACGTCGCACACGGCGGTCGCCTGATCGGTTTGATCGCGATCGCCGACGCAGTGAGGCCGTCTTCGGCCGAGACGATCAAGGCACTGCATGGCCGCGGGGTGCAGGTCGCAATGCTAACCGGTGACAACCGTTCGACCGCTGAGCGCATTGCGAAGGAATTGGGCATCGACATCGTGCTGGCCGACGTGCTGCCGGGCGACAAGGCCGCAAAGGTCAAGGAACTGCAGGGGCAGGGCAAGAAGGTCGGCATGGTGGGCGATGGCGTCAATGATGCTCCGGCGCTGACGCAAGCCGACGTGGGCTTCGCGATCGGTGCGGGCACCGATGTCGCGATGGAGAGTGCCGATGTGGTCCTGATGAAAAGCGATCCGCTGGATGTGGTCGGTGCGATTGAACTGTCCCGCGCGACCTTGCGAAAGATGCATCAGAACCTGTGGTGGGCGGTCGCCTATAACGTAGTGGCGTTCCCGTTGGCGGCCGGCGTACTCTACCCATTCACGATCAGCCCCGAGGTGGCGGCGATTACCATGTCGGGCAGCTCTGCGCTAGTGGCGATTAACGCGCTAATGCTCAAGCGAACCCGGCTGACTGGAATCCGACGCGCAAGCGCGGCGACGGTCCACAACGGCGTGACCGCTCCGGTGGCCGCTCACGGCGCGGGCTGAAGGCATCATGCTTAATCAATCGTCCGCCACTCCCGCACCCCTCGATGCGCGGGCCGTCAGGCCAGCGTTGGTCGTGCTGCTTGCTCTGGTATTTGTTGTCTCTCTCGGCTATGGAGTCGGGCTGCCGTTGCTGCAGTTGTATCTGGCGCAGTACCTGCCTGGTGCGACGCGGCAAACGCTGGCGTGGCACGTTGGCATGCTGGGAGGAATCTACACGCTCGCGCTGTTCATCTTTGCGCCGTGGTGGGGCCGCCAGTCGGATCATCGTGGGCGGGCGGCGGCGCTGACTACCGGCTTCGCTATGTTTGTGCTGGGAACCGCGATGGTCGCGCTAATACCCAGTCTCATGGCGATCTATGGCGGTCGATTGATCGCCGGGGCGGGGGCAGCGGCTATCGTGCCCGGTGCCCAGGCCTATGTGACCGACATCAGCAATACCGAGGACAGGAGTCGGCGCTTTGTGCTGATCGGTAGTGCATCGTTCGTTGGCTTTCTCGCGGGCCCCGCGTTCGGTAGTTGGCTTGCCGGGCCGCTGATGGGCATGCCTGCAGGCCAGATGCCCAGTATGGTCAACTGGCCCGCGTTGGTGGTCGCATCGGTCGGACTGCCACTTCTGTTGGCGGTTCGCCGCTGCCTGAGCACGACCAAGCCGATCTTGCTCGACAGCGGCTCGGTGCAGATGACCCGGCAGCGCAAGCGCTTCGTTGCTGTATCGATGCTGTTAGCCCTGCTGGCGTCCTTTGCCGCAGGTACCTTCGAAGTCGGCTTCAGCCTGTTTGGTGGCCAGACACTGCGCCTACCCAACTCGATGATTGCGGTGATGTTTGTCACGTGCAGCCTGGCGATGCTCGCCGCGCAGGCTTTGCTGCTGCTTCCGGCAGTGCGCAAGCATATCGACCATCGCTGGGTTGCCGGCGCATTTGCCGGCTCAGCGGTGGCACTGGGCTTTGCCGCACTGGTGCCCGATGCCGCCGCGCTTGGGCTGCTAATCGCCGTGGTGGCTACCGGCGTCGGCATGATTGGACCGGTGCTGTCTTATGAGTTGCTGGAAGGTGACCGTAGTTTCGCTGGGTCGCTGTTGGCAAGGCAGGCAGCCGCAGGCAACCTGGGGCAGGCACTAGGTTCGGTGAGTGCCGGTACCCTGTTTGGATGGAATACGTTCGCTCCATTTTGGGCAGCGGCGGCTGTGTTGCTGCTTGGTAGTGTGGCTGCACTGCGTTGGTGGGGCGCGGCGCGGCAGGCTGAACGTCAGCCAGAGCAGCGCAGCTTTCAAGCAGAAGGAGAAAGGCAGACGAGGGAAGGGCGGGGCGCATGAACAACAATGAAAATTCCTCGTGCTATGTGCGCGCATTGTGCTTTTGAGGCCGCTTTCCAATGGCAGCGCACCGAACCGGCAATTCGTGGATGGTGTAACACGTGACGGCGGATGTGACCTATCAGCGCCATTTGCTCCTTCCAATTGAACTGGGGTTCAAAGCCGTTATTGCATAGCTCGACAGGCTTGCGCGCATTCCTCACACGCACGTGCGCAAGTTTGACAGTGGTCGTGTGCATGCTTCGCGCACTCTGCGCCGCATTTCTGACAGATGGTTGCGCATAATACGCAAACGGCTTTGGCTTGGCTGCTGCCGCGTGCCATATAACCAACGGCAGTCTGGCACAACTCCGCGCAATCGAGATCCAGGCGAATACAGTCGGCAAGTTCCGCCGGGCTTGGCTCGTTGAGGCAAGCCACAGCACAGTGCAAGCATGTGACCTGACACGCGTTACAGGCGTCGAGACATTCTTGATAGGTTTGGTGAGACATCGTCGTTCTCCTGGGTGGTTGGCGTACCGACATGGCATGCGCACCCACGAGAAAGCAAGGACGGCGCCTTGTGCCAAAGAGGCGGGGCACGTTGAGTCGCAAATGGCCAGATCTGTCCGAACCGTAATCGGACCGCCATGTGGCGGTCATGTGCGCTTTCCGCCAGTGGCCCATGGTGAACCGAAGTGTTCGCGCTCTCGGCGGAATGCGGTCGGCACGTGGAGACGCGCGTGCGCCACGACGACCACAAGGCCATGTCGCGGGGGTGTGCCGGATCGCATTGGGCAGCAAATCACCAACGTAGCAGCGCCACAGCAAAGTGGTCTAGAACTAGCCTCTGGTGGACGGTGTCGAGCCGGTGCCGAACCCGTACACCTCTATGCGTCGTGACATCACCCAGCGGGCGCTACCGCGCGCACCAACAACTTCGGTACGCATTGCCATATCGTGCTGTTTTGGGACACCGATTACCATCTCATCGCACGCTAGTTGCTCGTGGGTGGTCTGACCTGCATCAACAGGCTCCGTGTGCAACGACTTAAGCTAAATGCACATTCCCAAGAAACGGAGGTGCGCCATGTCCGCAAGTCGCCGCGCATTGCGAGGCTCAGTCACCGTCCTGTTCGCGATTCTGAGCGAGATCGCTCTCGGCCATCCAAAGCTGGTTTCATCGAGACCAGCGAACAATTCTGAAGTGGCCGCCCCAAAGCGAATCGAATTGAGATTTTCAGAGGAACTTGTATTCCCGCCTTCGGGAGGTAATCTAGTTATGGCGTGGCTGCCGGGCCGGGCGCTTCACGGGCCGATGAAGATTCCGGCTGAAGTATCGCGTGGCGGAGACGCCAAGACGGTCGTTATTCAGCCGACTCAACCTCTCATGGCTGGTTCCTATCGCGTTGACTGGCAAGCGGTCTCATCCGATGGGCATCCTGTCAATGGCAGGATCGTATTCCGAGTACGATGAAGCGCCGATCCTCATCGTTTGAGTCCATCGGAGTGGCGCGCGAAACCGGCGGCTGTTTCGGTTTGCGACCCAAAATGCCCGCCAAGCCCGGCTTGGCAGTAGTCGCCGCAGTGTGCAAAGAACTATACAGACAATATTGCGGCATCGATGCAACGCGGTAGGCGGATAGAGAACCGTGTGCGCCCGTCAATGCGCGCAACGGTGATGGTGCCGCCGTGCGCCGCAACGATCGCTTTGGTGATGGCCAAGCCAAGGCCGGCACTTTCCGACTCGGGCCGCGCGCGCGATTTGTCCGCCCGGAAAAAGCGCTCGAAGATAAATGGCAGCAGCTGCGGCGCGATCTCGCTGCCGTCGTTGTCTACCGAAACCGTCATGCCGTCGCGATCATCACTGACCGAGACGACCACGCGGCCATGTCGCGGGGTGTGCCGGATGGCGTTGGAGAGCAGGTTGCTCAACGCACGGCGCAGCATGAGCCGGTCTCCTGTGACGTGTCCATCGCCCCGCGTTTCGAGCAGGACAGCCTTGTCTTCTGCAAGCGCGTCATAGAAATCGAACAACGCGCGGATTTCGTCAGCGATGCGGATGTCTTCGGCGCTTGGCAGCGTCAGGCTGTGCTCCATCTTGGCGAGGTACAGCATGTCGGACACCATGCGTGCCAGGCGCTGCAGTTCCTCCGCATTGGAGGTCAGCACATCGCGATACTTCGTGCCCTCGCGCGGCTGGGATAGCACGACCTCCGTCTGCGTGAGCAGGTTCGTGATAGGCGTACGCAGTTCATGGGCGATGTCGGTCGAGAAGTCCGACAAGCGGCGGAAATCGTTCTGCAGGCGCTCCAACATGCCGTTCAGGGTCGCGGCAAGGTCCGCCACTTCGACTGGCACGGTATCAACAGGCATGCGTTCATCGAGCTTGTCGGCAGTCACCGTGCGCGCCCGCGAGGCCATGGTGCGCAAAGGCGCCAGGCCTCGGCGTGCAGCCCACCAGCCGAATAGGCCCGTGGCCAGCGCTGCGACGGCGATATAGAAAGCGAGCGTCCCGCGGAAGGTGTGGAGGAAGTGGGCGTGAATGTCCGTGTTGATCCCCAGCAGGACATCAAGCTCGCCCGATGATCCATCTCGCAGTGGGATGGCCGCGTGCATGCCCCGATATTGCTGACCGCCTTGCGCCCAAACGAGGGTTTCGCTGGTATGCCGCAACTGCGCCAGCGCTTGCGTTGCCGCTTGAAAATCGAAATCCTGGGTTACGTACAGCATGTGCCCGTCCGAACCCTGGATACGAGCTACGAGATCGGTGCGATGTTGGATTGCCTCGCGGATGCGTTCGGGGACCTGTTCGGCGGGACTCGATTCGACAATCTTTTCAATGACGCTGACGTTCTCGCGCAGCGCGGTGTAGTCCTCCACCGCAAAGTGCTGATCCATGGCCAGCGCAATCACCACGCCCAGGCCCAGCAAGACGGCTGCCGAACACAGCGAGAAATACGCGGTGAGCCGAGTGGTCAGGGAGAACTGCCCCATCAGGCCGCGTCCTCGGGCGCTTCCAGTACATAACCCATGCCGCGTACCGTTTGGATCAGCTTCGGCTCGAAGTGGTCGTCGATCTTGGCGCGCAACCGGCGAATGGCGACGTCGATCACATTGGTATCACTGTCGAAGTTCATGTCCCAGACCTGCGAGGCGATCAGGGAGCGAGGCAAGACCTCGCCACGGCGGCGGACCAGCAGCTCCAGCAGGGAGAACTCCTTGCTCGTCAGCGGGATCTTCTGGCCTCCGCGTGAGGCACGACGGCGAGCCAAATCCAGCACAAGGTCGGCCACTTGGATTCGGTCGGACGAGACGGCACCGGTTCCCCGGCGCAGCAGCGTGCGGACCCGGGCTAGCAACTCAGCAAACGCGAATGGCTTCACCAAGTAGTCGTCGGCGCCCATTTCAAGGCCTTTGACGCGGTCGGCCACGCTGTCGCGGGCGGTCAAGAACAACACCGGCACCGCCTGTTCCGCAGCGCGCAACGATTGGACGATCTGCCAGCCATCCACGTCAGGCAGCATCACGTCCAGCAACAGCAAGTCGTAGTCGCCCGACATGGCCAGATGGCGGCCGTCAGTACCGTTGCGTGCCAGATCGACCACAAAGCCGGCTTCGGTCAGGCCTTGCTGCAGATACTCTCCGGTTTTGGGCTCGTCCTCGACGACCAACAGTTTCATATCGCGCCTGAATCACTTCCTATGATTTATGGGCTGTAGAGTACCGCGCTGCAGGCGGCATCACACCAAGATGACGGATTTGTAATGTTTCAGTCAGGTCGGGGTAGCCTGGCGCTGGGTAGCCTGCACCCACCTTTCAGAGTCGGACATTTTGTTAAGGAAATCTCGATCATGCGCAGCAATCGTGCATCCGGCCTCGTGCTACCGAACCTGCCGCGGCGGCGGTTTGTGCAAGGTTTGGCTGCCGGCGGTGTCATCGCCGGTTTGGGCCTGGGTGGTTTCACTTCGGCGGCATCCGCTGCGTCCACCGCGCTGGGGACCGCACCAGTGCTGCGCGGCACCGAATTCGACTTGGTGATCGACGAGACGCCGGTCAACTTCACGGGCAAGCCGGCTATGGCCACGACCATCAATGGCATGCTCCCGGGGCCCACGCTGCGCTGGCGCGAGGGTGACACCGTCACCTTGCGCGTGACCAATCGCCTGCGCGAGCCGACGTCAATCCACTGGCACGGCATTGTCCTGCCGTTCGAGATGGATGGCGTACCGGGCATCAGCTTCCACGGCATTCCGCCCGGCGAGACCTTTACCTACCGCTTCAAGGTGCGACAAAGCGGCAGCTACTGGTACCACTCGCATTCGGGCTTCCAGGAGATGACCGGGGTCTATGGCGCCCTCATCATCGATGCCGCCGGCGGTGACGCGATCCGGGCCGACCGCGATTACAGCGTGCTGCTGTCGGACTGGACCGACGAAGATCCGATGCGCGTCCTCTCCAAGCTCAAGACGCAGGGCGACTACTACAACTACCACCAGCCTACGGTGGTGGACTTCTTCCGCGACGTTTCCAACGATGGCTGGAAGGCGGCCATGGAAAAGCGGGCCATGTGGAACCAGATGCGCATGAACCCGACCGATCTGGCCGATCTCTCCAGTGCAACGCTCACCTATCTGACCAACGGCGTCACGCCGGCCGGCAATTGGACGGGCCTGTTTACGCCGGGCGAGACTGTGCGGTTGCGCTTCATTAACGGCTCCGGCAACACGTTCTACGACGTGCGCATCCCGGGGCTGAAACTCAAGGTGGTTCAGGTCGATGGGCAGAACATCGAGCCGGTCACGGTGGACGAATTCCGCTTCGGCCCCGGCGAGACTTGCGATGTGCTGGTCGCGCCCAAGGACGACGCCTACACCATCTTCTCGCAGTCGATGGACCGTACTGGTTATGCACGTGGCACGCTGGCTGTCTGCCGGGGCTTGCAGGCTGCAGTGCCTGCGCTCGACAAGGTGGAATGGCTGTCCATGGCTGACATGATGGGTGACATGGGCGGTATGGGTGGCATGAGCCACGGTGGCATGTCGGGCATGGACCATGGTGCGATGTCCGGTATGAACCACGGCGGCATGCCCGGTATGGATCATGGCGACATGCAGATGATGGACGACACTGGCATGACCATGATGGACTCCGGCGGCATGCAGATGATGGACCACAGCCAGCATGCGGAATCCGGCGGAGCGGCTAACAGCTTGAAGGTGCCGAGCAAGACAGCACGGCACGCGCGCACGGAATACGGTCCGAGCACCGATATGCACGTCGACATGGCGCGCACCAACCTGGACGATCCCGGCGTCGGTCTGCGCAACAACGGGCGCCGCGTTCTGGTGCTCGCCGACATGCATACCATCGGCGGTCCGATGGATAAGCGCGGTCCGGAGCGCGAGGTGGAACTGCACCTCACCGGCAACATGGAGCGCTACACGTGGTCGTTCGACGGCGTGGAGTTCGGCAAATCGACACCTGTGCACTTCCGTTATGGCGAACGGCTGCGCGTCATCCTCCACAACGACACGATGATGACGCACCCCATGCACCTGCATGGTATGTGGAGCGAACTGGAAGCGCCGGACGGTACGTTCCTCGCGCGCCGGCATACCATCCCCGTCCAGCCCGCCCAACGGATCAGCTTTCTCGTCACAGCGGACGCGCTGGGTCGCTGGGCCTGGCATTGCCACCTGATGTTGCACATGGATGCGGGTATGTTCCGCGAAGTGGTGGTGGTCTGATGCTCGACTTTCACAGCGGATTGATCATGCACAAGCACGTAAGAACACTGTTGACTGTGGCGCTGGCTGCCGCCGGCATCGGCGTTGCCTCGGCCCAGGAAATCCAACTGATGAACGGGGAGACAACCCCGGCGTCCCAATCTGGCGCTCAGAATACTGGCAGCTCAATGCAGGGGATGGACCACGGCTCGATGCAAGGCATGGACCACGGCAGCATGAAGATGCAGGATGGTTCGGCGCCGCCCGACGCACGCGATCCCGATGCTTACTCGGGCGGATACCAGCTCGGCACCGGCAAATACGCACTGGGCGATCCCCGCCACATGATGATGATGGCGGACGCGCACAACTTTGGCTCAGTGCTGGTTGACCGGCTGGAGTGGGTGCACGGTAACGATGCCAATGCAACCGCCTACGAATTGCAAGCCCGGTTCGGCAGCGTGTACAACAAAGCGGTCCTAAAAGCCGAAGGCGATGTCTCAAAGGGGCGCTTCGAAGAGGCGCGCACCGAGTTGCTGTGGAGCCATGCCGTCACAACGTTCTGGGATACCCAGCTCGGTGTGCGGAATGACACGGGTTTCGGCCGACCCACACGCAACTGGGTGGCCTTCGGCGTGCAAGGTCTGGCTCCATACTGGTTCGATGTCGAGGCCACCGCCTATGTGGGCAATAGTGGACGCACGGCATTGCGTCTGTCCAGCGAATACGAGCTGTTGCTGACCCAGCGGCTGATCCTGCAGCCGCGCATCGAAGCCAACTTCTATGGCAAGCGCGATCCCGATCTCGCCGTTGGCAGCGGGCTTTCCAACGCGACGGTGGGCTTGCGGCTGCGCTATGAGTTCAGCCGCCAGTTTGCGCCCTATATCGGCGTCGAACGCAGTCAGGCATTTGGCGGTACCGCCAACATGATCGAAGCGGCCGGTGGGCGCCGCGGCGACACCCGTTTTGTTGCGGGTGTGCGCCTCTGGTTCTAGTTTTCTCAACTCCCAACCACAAGGGTGTTTCTATGTTCACGTCTCGTTTTGCCACCAAGGCCATCATTGGCACGTCCTTGGCGCTTCTGGCTTCGGCCGCGTTCGCGCATCCCAAACTGGTCTCTTCGACGCCCGCCGATCAGGCGGAAGTGACTGCGCCGACGAAGATCGAGCTGAAGTTCTCGGAGACCCTCACGACACAATTCTCCGGGGCCAATCTCGTCATGACGGAGATGCCCGGCATGTCGGGGCATAACCCGATGAAGGTTGGCGCAAAAGTCTCCGCCGGCGACGACGCCAAGACGATGGTCATCACGCCCGCACAACCGCTGACGACCGGGACGTACAAGGTGGAGTGGCGCGCGGTCTCGTCGGATACCCACCCGATGACGGGGAATTTCACGTTCAAGGTGAAGTAAGGCCATGGCGGACGATTGGCTCAATATCGCCCTGCGCTTTGGGCTGTACCTGGACTTGACGATCCTTTTCGGGGTCTCGCTGTTCGGGGTCCAGGCGTTGCGACCCGATCACCGGGCCACGGCGATTGCGCGCCGATACGTCCGTGCCGTCGGAGTCACTGCCGCATTGGGCATCGTGCTGTCGCTCTGGAGCTTCGTTGTCATGGCCAAGGCGATGACGGGGGCCACCGAGTACGCTGAACTCACCAGCCATGTCTTCAGCATGATGCTGACCACCACCGCGGTTGGCCTGGCCTGGATGGCGCGATTGGTGGCCCTGGCCGGATGCTTGGTCGCCGTTGCGCGTTTGCGGAAGCACCCAGCGCCTCACTTCGGCGTGTGCGCCGGGCTGGGTGCGGTGGCTCTGCTAACGGTCACTTGGGCCGGGCATGGGGCGATGGACGACGGTGTGAAGGGATACCTTCATCTCACATTTGATATCGCGCACGTTTTGGCCGCGGGCGCCTGGGTTGGCGCATTGGCAGCGTTTGTGCTGCTGGCGTCGACAAGACAAGCGGCCTCATCGGAAACGGTGGAAATCCTTAGTCACACATCCAATGGCTTCGCGCGTCTTGGGACGCTGATTGTTGCCACGCTGTTTGCGACAGGGACGTTCAACTATTTTTTGATCGTTGGGCCGACGATTAACGGGTTGTTCACCACGCCATACGGGCGCTTATTGTTGATCAAGCTGGCTTTGTTCGCGCTGATGCTCGGACTGGCCGCAGCCAATCGTTATCGGCTGAGCCCACGGCTTGCGGCGGCGGTTAGGGCCGCAGACCACGTCCACGCGGTGATAGCACTGCGCCGCAGTCTGGTCATGGAAACCAGCCTTGCCATACTGATTTTGGCGTTGGTCGCTTGGCTTGGTGTGCTTTCGCCGCCTGGAACCTGATACTGCTTACCTGTTTGCCGGAGGAACCATGATGATGAAATCGCCGACTGCCAAGCCCGTGTCCGCGACAAGACGGTCCCTGATTGCAGGTCTGTTACTGCTGCCTGCCGTAGCCCTGGCGCAAAAGGCCGGATCGAAACCCGTGATCCAGGTGTGGAAAACGCCGGGTTGCGGCTGCTGCAAGGATTGGCTTGCCCACTTGCGGGACAACGGGTTCGACGTGGTTGCACATGACGTCGAGGAAACGGTGGAAGCCAGGCGAAAGGCTGGCATGCCAGAGCGCTATGCCTCTTGTCACACGGGCATCGTGCAGGACTATGCGCTGGAAGGCCATGTTCCGGCACGCGAAATCAAGCGTCTGCTGCAGGAGCGCCCGAAAGCGATCGGGCTGGCGGTCCCCAGCATGCCGCTCGGCGCCCCTGGCATGGATGGGCCGGCATACGGTAATCGGCGCATGCCATACAACGTCCTGCTGATCGGATTGGACGGACAGGCCACCGTGTTCCGCGCATACAGCTGATGGGGTGTGACCGTCTCCTTGGCACCCGCAATCGTGCCACCGGTCAGAGCGTTTTGGCGATGGCTTCAATCGGCTTGATACCTGCGCCGAACCGGGCCATGGTTTCCCGGTGCTCGGTGAGGCTGGTGTAGGGCACATATCGGATGCCAAGTTCCGATACGCGGCTGAAGGCGGGGCGTGCAAGTTGAGCGCGCACGTCGGCCTCTCGTCCATCCGGCGCAACCAGGAACAGGTGTTTCTTCGCCGGCTGTTCTGTGCCCAGGGCTAAATCAAGCAGTCGCACGATGCCTGAGTAGATCGAAGTGGTGTGTTCGACCTCGAAGGCGGCTTCCACCTCCAGCGAAGCAGCGTTCAGCCAAACGACGTCGATAAGGGGCACGGTGTCGGCACCCGCTACCAACAGCGAGTTCGGCAACGTTGCCAGGCAGCCATCGCTGAGCACGCCGCCGTTGTAAGGGCGGCTACGGTCGTTGGTTGCCACCCATACTGCGAAGCCCAGTGCCTTGCCGAGATCGCGCAACCAGCCTTGCACCTCTGTATGGGAGGCATCGTCGGTTCGTCCCGCCTGAAGTTGTTTGGCGAAGGAGGCCGCTTCCTCGCGCGCCTTGGCCAGATTGCTCTCCCACTCAGCGATCGTGGCAGCATCGCCTTCTCGCGGCGGCGCCGGATAGCGCTCCATTCCGATATCGAACAGCAGTCCGGCAACTGCGCCCAAATCGTTGGACAGGAGGTCGCGGTAGCGACCATTCAGGGACAGCACACCCTCGCGCATGGCCAGGTAGTGGTCCCATTTCCCGAGCTTGACGCGAGAACCCGTCAGCGCGTTGTATCCGTTGACGATCGCGGTGTTGAAGGGAACCGCCAGCGTCGGGTGAATGAAGTACAGCAGGTTGGCGACGGCCGGGCCCAGCCCCTTGATGCCGTGTTGGTTCAACTGCTGAATCGCTTGAACCAGTTCTTGTTCGGTGTCGCAGCAATTGCACGTATGCAGCAGCCTGGCGAACGCTCGCTGATGATCGGCATTCTCATAGATGTCCGGGATGCGCAGTTTGGGCTTCCAGAGGAAGGCATGGTCCGCCCCCTTGAAGATCTGGCGCTGCTCTGCAATCGAGGAGACCACGGTTTCGAGGGGGGACCCGCGATAGGCGTTGCCGAATGTCCCAGCTTGAATCTCATTGACGACCGCGCCGATGCCGCGCCGAATGGAGCGGAAGTTCTTGAGGCGCTCCGGCCAGAGAAACCACGTCTGATATGTCCCGTCCCTGTCAGCTTTCCATCGCTCAATGAGCGTTCTTGTCAAATCGGTCATGCACGCCAGTGTTCTTCAAAAGATCGGAGTCTATCTTCTCAAAGAATGCGTTCAATTTGTCGCTCGTATGCGCGTCTTGTTTCGATAACCAGCGTGCTGGTGCCGGGAATGCTGTATGGGCGCAAACTGATTTCGGCGGACACCCTGGAACGTGCACCGCAGGCGTCAGGTGATACCAGTGTGGCTCACTGAGAGCAGGGTCGGTGGCCGTACGGCCAATTGCGAAGGTGTATGTTTTTGAAGTGTACGTTGCCCCTTGAATCCATAGAGGCGCGCTCCACCGCTTGATCCTATGACCTATTTTCTTTTCAAATCAGCACCTTAGATCGGATGTGGCGGATTTTTTACGAATCCCGGCCATCCCTCCCATTGGCCCAGGTGGCGAAGCCGCGCCGCAGCGAGTGGCTGCTGTAGCTACCCGCCTGCGCCAGGCCTGCGTCACGAAACAGCGAACGCAGCAACGGCACGATGCTGCTGGCCTGCAGCCCGTCGTCGGCCATCCGTCCCCAGCGATCGATCCGTCGGAACACGGGGCCGCCGGCCAATCCGGATGCGCCCAGCCAAGCCTCGTAGGCGGCGACCGGACACAAGCGCGACAGGGCCGGTGCCTTGTGGGTGGTGCCCACGTGGTTGCGGTCCGTCTTGGTGCGCGGCAGGAAGATCGTCATGCCCCGGCCGGCCTCGACCGTGATGTGCTCGATCTGCAGCCGGCTCAGTTCGTCGGAGCGGAAGCCCCGCCAGAAGCCGATCAGCACCAGCGCCTTGTTGCGGGCATGAACTTGTAGTGGATGGACGTTTCCCGCGGCCGAGTCTGCCGCAATTTGCGCGTCCAGCCACGCCACCAACTGCTCCAGTTGGGCGAGCTGCAGCGGCTTGGCACGTCGCTCCTGGGCCGGGTGCAGCGCCTGGATGCCCTTCAGAACCTTGCGGACATGTGGCGCTCGGGTGGGGTCCGGAAAGCCCTGCGAGATGTGCCATTGCGCGATCGCAGCCAAACGCTGACGCAGCGTGTTGATGGAAAGCGTCTGCGCGTGCTCGGCCAAATACTGCGCAATGTTGTCGGCGCTGGCCGGCAGGAAGCCTCCCCATTCCCGCTCGAAATGGCGGATGGCAGACTGATAGCTGCGTCGCGTGTGATCGCGGGTTGCGGCTTCCAGGTATCGGTCGATGTCGGCCATGAAGCAGTCGTGGTGGGCTGGATGGCCATATTGTCGCCGCTGCAGCACCGTGATGTGGCACCGGTCAACAGTGACCGTACTCCTTGCCATCAATCCATATTTCTACTACATTGGAAATATGGAAGAAAACGACGTCATCCGATCCCTCGCCGCGCTCGCGCACAGCCTCCGCCTGCAAGTTTTCCGCATGCTGGTGGTGGCTGGGCCCACGGGCATGACTCCAGGTGCGATCGCCGAACAGCTCGACGTGCCGGGTGCGACCTTGTCGTTCCACCTCAAGGAACTGATGAACGCGCACCTGGTGACGCAAGAGCGCGACGGCCGCAACCTGATCTACCGCGCGGCCTACGACCATATGGATGCACTGTTGGGCTTCCTGACCGCCAACTGCTGCCAGGGCGAAGCCTGCCTGGAAGCCGACACCACCGCATGCAAATGCTGACTGGAGATGCCAAATGAAGCGATTTCACGTACACGTTCACGTTGACGATCTTGGCAAGAGCATCGCCTTCTATTCGAAGCTGTTCGCCGCCGAGCCGGCGCGCGTGGAAAGCGACTATGCGAAATGGATGCTGGACGATCCGCGCATCAACTTTGCCATCTCCACGCGCGGCAGCGCCGCCGGAGTGGACCACCTCGGCTTCCAGGTCGATGACGCTGCCGAGTTGGCCGAGTTGAAGGCGCGAGCCGAAGCCGCAGACATGGCGTTGCTGGACGAGGGCGAGACCACCTGCTGCTACGCCCGTAGCGACAAGCACTGGATCACCGACCCGCAGGGCATCGCGTGGGAGCACTTCCATTCGCTCGGCAACATCCCGGTATTCAGCGAAGGCAAGAAGGAAGAAGTTGCTACTGAAGGCTCCGCCTGCTGCGCTCCGCGTGCGCCGGGTGGAAAGCCGATTGGGATTGCGGTGAAGTCGGGTTCGTCCTGCTGCTAGGAGCCCCTCCATGGCCGACAAGACCTACAACGTGCTGTTCATCTGCACCGGCAATTCCGCGCGCTCGATCCTGGCCGAGGGTCTGTTGAACCACCTCGGTGGCGACCGATTCAAGGCCTTCTCCGCAGGTAGCCACCCCGCCGGTGCGGTGAACCCGTTTGCGCTGCATGCCCTGCAGCAGTTCGGTATCCCGACGGACGGGTTCCGTAGCAAGAGCTGGGACGAGTTCTCGCAAGACGGCGCGCCCGAACTGGACTTCGTTTTCACCGTCTGCGACAAGGCAGCCGGCGAGGTGTGTCCGGTATGGCCGGGCCAGCCCATGACCGCCCATTGGGGTGTGGTTGATCCTGCAGCGGTGGAGGGTTCCGACGAGCGCAAGCAGCAGGCCATCCGCGATGCAGCCATCACCCTGAAGCGCCGCATCGAGCTGTTCCTGTCGTTGCCAATTCCAAAGCTCGATACCGTTGCCTTACAGAAGGCTGTGCGCGACATCGGCCAGCAATAACCCGATTTCTTCCCATGACTACAAACGTCCTTATCCTCTGCACCCACAACTCCGCACGCAGCGTGCTGAGTGAAGGCATGCTCAACCACTGGGCACAAAAGCTCGGCAAAGACGTGCGCGCCTACAGCGCCGGTAGCGCGCCGAGCGGCCGCCTCAACCCGTTTGCATTGGAAGCCCTCACCAACGCCGGCATCGACACCGCCGGTTATCGCAGCAAGAGCTGGGACGAGTTCGTCGCTGACGGTGCGCCACAGATGCGCGTCGTCATCACCGTGTGCGACAGCGCCGCCGCCGAGCAATGTCCCTACTGGCCGGGCAGCCCGGTCAAGGTGCATTGGGGCTATGCCGACCCATCCAACGCTCCAGGCGGCGACGAGGGTAAGCGACAAGCGTTTGAGGTGACGCGCCAAGCCATCGGCTACCGCATGCTACAACTGCTGGCGTTGCCACTCGATACGCTCTCCAACGCCGAGTTGCAAGCGCAGCTCGAACGCATCTCGCAAGACTGAACGCCATGGTGGATCTGCGCAGCCGGCTTGCCGCCGAAGCATTGGGCACGGCGCTACTGCTCGCCATTGTCATCGGGTCCGGCATCATGGCCGAGCGCCTGGCGGGCGGCAACGTCGCGGTGGCACTGCTGGCCAACACAGCTGCCACGGTCGGCGGCCTCTACATCCTGATCGAGGTGTTCGGGCCGATCAGCGGCGCGCACTTCAATCCGGCTGTCCGTGCGGTCATGGCGGCACGCGCAGAACTGCCCGGTTCGGCGCTCGCTCCCTACATCGCGGCACAGCTTGTGGGGGCGGTACTGGGTGCATGGCTGGCGCACGCCATGTTCGACATGACGATCCTGCAGTTCTCGACCAAGGTGCGCAGCGGACCGGGGCAATGGATTGCCGAGGCGGTGGCGACCGCGGGGCTGCTGCTGGTGATTCTGCGTGCGCCGAACGGTCGTGCCTCTTCCATGGTGGCGGCCTACATCGGTGCGGCCTACTGGTTTACGGCCTCTACGTCGTTCGCCAACCCGGCGGCCGCGTTCGGACGCATGTTCAGCAACAGTTTCGCCGGCATTGCCCCAAGCAGCGTACCGGGTTTTGTGCTGGCCGAATGCGCTGGCGCGGTGCTCGGATTGATGCTGCACCGGATGCTGGAGCCGCGTCTGGCGCGTCGCGGGCATCCCAACGTCATCGAGTCCTCCGGCGAACACCCGGCGGATTGACTTCTCCAATGAGCACACCTGACTTTCGCCCTGCACGCCCTGAGGACTATCCAGCCATTCGCGCGCTGCTCATTGAGGAAGGGCTGCCGAGCGAGGATGTTGCGGTCGGGCAAGTCAGCCGCTTCCACCTGGCTGTGCAGGATGGAGAGCTTTTGGCTTGTGCAGGGTTGGAGCTATACGGGTCGGATGCGCTGCTCCGATCGGTCGCCGTCGCCAAATGCGCCCGCCAGAACGGTCTTGGCCGCGCCCTCGTGGGAATCGCCGAGCGCGATGCCTTTGCCATTGGCGTAAGCCGCCTCTTTCTGCTGACGACGACAGCAGCAGGCTACTTCACCGCGCTGGGGTACGAGCGCTTCGACCGGCGCTTGGCGCCTGGCTCGCTTCAATCCAGCTCGCAATTCAGCTTGCTGTGTCCGGCGTCCGCCACGTGTATGACAAAGAACCTGCTGTAATCGCGGGAAAATGCCCGTTTGTGTCGCGACGACCTCAAGGGAGCGGATAGACTCGTGGCGCGGCCATACGGTATGGGCGCGACCAGCGCGGCTCAAGCGACCGCGGTTCTCGGCCTCGCTATGGCAGGATCGATCCACCCGACACAGAGCCAATCGCTGTGACTGCACCCACTCGCACCACCTTGAGCCAGATACCCGCAGGGATTTGGATGCTTGGCTTTGTCAGCCTGCTGATGGACATTTCGTCGGAAATCATTCACAGCCTGCTGCCTGTCTTCATGGTGACCGCACTCGGCGCGAGTGCCTTCTATGTTGGCCTCATCGAGGGTGTCGCCGAGGCGACTGCGTTGATCGTCAAGGTGTTTTCGGGCGCATTGAGCGACTACCTCGGCAAGCGTAAAGGGATCGCGGTGCTGGGCTATGCCCTTGGGGCGCTGTCTAAGCCGTTCTTCGCGCTGGCGCCAGGGGTGGGAGTCGTGCTGGCGGCGCGTCTGGCCGACCGGATCGGCAAGGGCATTCGGGGCGCACCCCGTGACGCGCTGGTCGCAGACATTGCGCCACCGCATCTCCGAGGGGCAGCCTTCGGGTTGCGGCAGTCTTTGGATACTGTGGGCGCCTTTCTCGGCCCCCTGATCGCCATTGGCCTGATGTTTTTGTGGGCGAACGATTTCAGGGCTGTTTTCTGGGTGGCCGTCATCCCGGGCATTCTCTCGGTGTTGCTCCTTCTGGTCGGCGTGCGGGAACCGGATACCCACATCGGCGCCAAGCGGACCAACCCGATCAAGTGGGCGAACCTTGTCCGGCTTGGACGTCCATACTGGCAAGTGGTCGCAATTGGAGCGCTGTTCACGCTGGCGCGCTTTAGCGAAGCGTTTCTGGTGCTGCGCTCCCAGCAGGTCGGCCTGCCGCTATACCTGGCGCCGCTGGTGTTGGTCGCGATGAACGTCGTCTATTCGCTCTCGGCCTATCCGTTTGGCAAGCTGTCCGATCGCCTACGTCACACCACGCTGCTGGCGTGGGGCCTTGGGGTCCTGATTCTCGCCGACCTGGTGCTAGCAGTAAGCGCGCATTGGGCCGCCACGCTTGCCGGTGTGGCAGTGTGGGGCCTTCACATGGGCATGACGCAGGGGCTGCTCGCCACCATGGTCGCCGACACCGCCCCAGAGGATTTGCGCGGTACTGCTTTCGGCTTCTTCAACCTGGCCAGCGGCCTAGCGCTGCTGGTGGCCAGCGCCTTGGCTGGCCTGCTGTGGGACCAGCTCGGGGCCGCTTTCACCTTCTATGCCGGCGCTGCCTTCTGTGTGGCCACCATCGCGTTGATCATCCTTGCGCGGTATGGCGCGCGGAGGCTGTCGTCGGGCGAGACGGCAGGTGCCGGGCGTATGCGCCGGTGACGGCAGCTCACTTGAGGCTGTACGAGTCCGACGCGCTTCGGCCGGACCCCTGGTTCGCGGTAGGCTGACGCTTATGCCTTGTTCGATGCAGACCGCACGTTGTAGGCGATCATGCCGGCAATGATCAACAGAATCGCCACCTGGGCCAGCACGGTCTGCACAGAGGGGTAAATTCCCAGCACGTCGATGCGCGGCATCGAAATCGGCGTGATGTGCAGGAAGCCGACCTTCTGCAGCGCTGCGACCCCTTTGCCGATCAGCACTACCGCCAGGACAGCGACCAGAGCCGAACTGAAGGCAAAGAACTGGCGGATCGGCAGGCGTGCCGAGGATCGCAGTAGAACAACGGCGATGGCTGCCAGGATGGCGATCCCCGAGCCCAAGCCGGCCAGCAGGTAGATGCCGTTGCCTTCGCTCCACAGTGCGGCGTAGAACAGCACTGTCTCGAACACCTCGCGGTACACCGTCACGAACGACAGCACGAACAGCATGATCGCCGAGCGCTTGTTCAGCGCCGACGACAGCTTCTGCTTCACGTAGGCCTGCCAGCGACCGGCCAGGCTCTTCTGGTGCATCCACATCCCCACGCCAAGCAGGACCACGGCCGCAAAGATCGCCGAGAAACCTTCGGTCATCTCGCGGCTGGCGCCGCTCAAGTCCACCAGATAGGTGGCGACGGCCCACGTCAGCCCACCGGCGGCCAGTGCAACAATCCAGCCGGCATGGACGTACGGAAGCACGTCCGTGCGCTCCGCTTTCTTCAGGAACGCCATCATGGCGACCACGACGAGCAGCGCTTCAAGGCCTTCGCGCAGCAGGATCGTCAAGGCGCCCAGGAAGGTCGACAGCGGATCGTTAGTGCCGCCCAGCGCGTCCTGGGCTTCGGTCAACATGGTCTGCAGACGCTGAGCGATTTCCTGCACTTGCCCTGCCTGTCCGGTTGTGATGGCGTTGCGGTACAGCCCCATCGTCTTTTCGATGTCCTGGAACAGCGCCTGGTTCTTGGCGGCCAAGGCGGGCTCAACCGGCTCGAAGCCGTCGAGGTAGGCGGAAAGCGCAAGGCGCGAGGCGGTCGCTTTGTCACCTTGGTCGAAGGCGGCCACGCTTTCCTTCAGCTTGTCCTTGGCAATCGCGAGACTGTCAGCGGTGGACGCGCTCAGCACGTCCGGAGCGCTTCTGAGGTAAGCGGTCAATTGCCGCGCAGCATCCGGGCTGGTCGACTTAGCCAGCGACGCCTCGGGCGTCTGGCTGAGTTTGGCGAGCGTGGGCACCGCGCCATGCAACTCAGGGCGGGACGCCCACAACTTGGCGCCGGCTTGCCGATCCGCATCGGAATACGACAGGGTCGACGCAAAATAGGCGAGCGCCCAGCGATCGTCGTCGGTGAGCTGCGCGAAGCTCGGCATCGAGGTGCCCTCGACACCGCGCGTGATGATCTGCTGGAGCGCGAAGACGCTGCGCTCCTGAGCCCGTTGATGATCGGCCAGGGCAATGGGCGGCGGACTCAGTTTGGCGGCCAGAACGCCATCGGCGTGTCCGGAGCTACCGTGGCAGGACGCACACTGATTTTGATACAGCGTGGCCCCACGCTTGAGGTCGGGCACCTTGCTGGGCGCCATTGGCACCGGATAGGCTGCCAGCAAGCTATCCGCGAGCTTGTGCGCCTGCTCACCGACTGCGGCTGGCGCGGCTTTGTCGGCGATTTGCGAGCGCAATGCCCCGGCATCCTTGAGCAGTGCTTGCGTGCCGGGCCCCGCCGGCAACTCTGCAATCTGGCGCTCCGCCGCATGCGCAAATTCCTGCATTTCGGCGTACTCGTCGGCATTGGCGACCTGCCCGTCCTTGACGGAGCGGCCGTAATCGACCGCCAGATAATCAAGCAACTGCCAGACCTGCTTGGTCTTGTCTTGCGTCGACAGCGTGTCGGCGTACGCGCTTGAGACCGATGCCAGAAGGTAGAACAGGAGGAGAGAAACGACGCGCTGCAGCTGCATGAAAAACCTTCCGGCGAAGCGGGAGAGATTGCCTTAAATGAGAATGATTGTAATTCATGTTTCGCAGCAAAAGCCATCCACGTCCTCCCTGCAGCCGTGCAGGCGGTTCCTGAGAGATGATCGGCGCGAAGAATCGGGACGATGACCTGTGGGCTGCGTATCAGCCTTGACGGGTGACGTCAGCGTCGCACCCGTAACTCGCGTCGGACAACCCTTGCAGGATCCCGCACGCTTCAGCGGCCCGGCCATCGGAGCAGCTTTCGCGCAACGCGTACAGATGGCGCTTCAAGGCCGCAAGCGCCTCGATGCGCCGCTCGACCTCATGGATATGCTTGTCCAGGAGGGTGTTCACCGCACCGCAATCCTCGCGCGGTTGCTCGCGGTAGCGCAGCAGAGCCCGCACGTCGCTCAGCGGCATGTCCAGCGACCGGCAGTGGAGGATGAACTGCAGCCGTTCAATGTGCCGCTCGCCATACAGCCGGAAATTTCCTGAGCTGCGCTCAGGCGGCGGCAGCAGGCCTTCGCGCTCGTAGTAGCGGATGGTTTGAACCGGGCACGCCGTGCGCTTGGCCAGTTCACCGATCTGAATCGTCATGATGTTGGGCAGGAGTCTCTTGACTCTATAGTAACTATAGAGTGTGTACTTAAGCCCAATCCAATTCAAGCGACAAGGAGTTGCCGTGAGCGAATGCGGCCCGAAGGGATGCGATTGCGCTGCTGTCAACGTGGCGCCTCCGGCCCCCGATGCAACTGGCGTCGATTTGAAGCGCTCGCGCTACCGGATCGACAACATGGATTGCCCAACCGAGGAAGCGCTCATTCGCAACAAGCTGGCGACGTTGCCTGGGGTGGTGAAGCTTGAGTTCAATCTGGTACAGCGTTCGCTGACCGTCAATCACCGGCTGCCGTCCCCGGCCTCAATCGAACAGGCGTTGTCGGCCATTGGCATGCAAGCCGTGCGCGCGGAAGAGACGCGTTCCGCGCAAAGCACGGTCCTGACCATCCGGCAGATGGACTGTCCCACTGAGGAAGCACTGATTCGGGGCAAGCTGGCGGGCGTGCCGGGTGTGGCCGGTCTTGATTTCAACCTCGTTCAGCGCACGCTGGCGGTCCGTCACGCTGCGCACACGTTGCCCCAAGTATTGGCCGCCATCCAATCGCTTGGCTTCGATGCCGAGGTCCGCGACACCTCCGCTGCCGCACCCGCTTCTGTGCCGGATGCCGCGCCCACCAAATGGTGGCCGCTTGCCATTTCCGGGGCGAACGCCGTACTGGCGGAGGTCGTCTATTGGCTCAACGGTGGCAATCACTGGGTGGTGGTGGTCCTGGCATTAGCCGCGATCCTGACCGGCGGGCTCACCACCTACAAGAAAGGCTGGATCGCGCTCAAGAACCGCAACCTGAACATGAGTGCCCTCATGTCGATTGCGGTGACGGGCGCGATGGTGATCGGCCACTGGCCGGAAGCAGCGATGGTGATGGTCTTGTTCGCGCTGGCCGAAGTCGTCGAAGCCCGGTCGCTGGATCGTGCGCGTGACGCGATCCGTGGTTTGATGGATCTCGCGCCCGAGACCGCCATGGTTCAGCGCAGCGATGGGAGCTGGGGCGACGTCGATGCCAAGACCGTTGCCGTCGGCAGCCGGGTGCGGGTCAAGCCGGGCGAGCGCATCGCGCTCGATGGCGAGGTGCTGCAGGGGCGCTCCTCCGTGAACCAGGCACCGATTACGGGCGAGAGCCTGCCGGTCGAGAAGGCGGAAGGCGACCCGGTGTTCGCCGGCACCATCAACGAGTCCGGATCGTTCGAGTACCGCGTCACCGCGGCGGCAAGCGACTCTACGCTGGCACGCATCATCCACGCAGTGGAGGCTGCTCAAGGCAGTCGCGCACCCACGCAGCGTTTCGTTGATCAGTTCGCCCGGCTGTACACCCCCATCGTCTTCGCCGTCGCGCTGGCGGTGGCCATCTTGCCGCCGCTCCTGTTCGGTGCCGCCTGGCTGGATTGGATCTACAAGGCCCTCGTACTGCTGGTGATCGCGTGTCCCTGCGCCCTCGTGATTTCGACGCCGGTGAGCATCGTGAGCGGCCTGGCCGCCGCCGCGCGACGCGGCATCCTGATCAAGGGCGGGGTCTATCTCGAAGAGGGGCGCAAGCTGAAATGGTTGGCGCTCGACAAGACCGGCACCATCACACACGGCAAGCCGGCGCTCACCGATGTCATGGCCTGGAACGGCACAGACCCCTCGGCCGCCGAGAGGCTTGCCGCCAGCCTGGCGATTCGCTCCGACCACCCCGTCTCTCAGGCGGTGGCCCGCGCAGCGCAGGACAAAGGTCTCACCCCAGGCGAGGTCGCCGATTTCGCGGCCATGCCTGGGCGCGGCGTCCGGGGCCATATCGACGGTGCGCTCTATCACTTGGGCAATCATCGCCTGGTTGAGGAACTCGGGGTGTGCTCGCCGGCATTGGAAACCAACCTTGCCACCCTCGAAACCCAGGGCAAAACCGTCGTGATGCTGATCGGCCCGGACGGCGTACGCGCGCTGTTCGGCGTGGCCGACACCATCAAGGACAGCAGTCGCCAGGCGATCAAGGACCTGCACGCGCTGGGCATCAAAACCGTGATGCTCAGTGGTGACAACCCGCACACCGCGGAGGCGATCGCGCAGCAAGTGGGTATCGACAAAGCTCGGGGCAACCTGCTACCGGAAGACAAGCAGCGCGAAATCGAGCAGCTATCGGCACAGGGAACCATCGGCATGGTCGGCGATGGCATCAACGACGCGCCGGCGCTGGCACGGGCCGATATCGGTTTCGCGATGGGGGCCGCCGGGACGGACACGGCGATCGAAACGGCCGACGTCGCGCTGATGGACGACGATCTGCGCAAGCTCCCGGCCTTTGTACGGCTATCCCGGTCCACGGCGGGAGTTCTGAAGCAGAACATTGCGCTGGCGCTCGGCATCAAGGTGGTGTTCCTGGTGCTGACCTTTACCGGCCAGGCCACCATGTGGATGGCGGTGTTTGCCGACATGGGGGCCAGCCTGCTGGTGGTCGGCAACGGGCTGAGGTTGCTGCGCAAATGAATTGGAAGTTCCTGTTGTACGACTGGGGCGGCTGGAATGTCGCGCTGTTCCAGGCCATCAATTCCGGGACGCCGGGCGCGCTGGACCCGTGGGCGTGGCTTTTTAGTCTGGTTGGGAGCTATTGGACCGCGCCGCTCATGCTGCTGGGCCTGTGGTGGTGGTCCACGTCTGCATCGAATCCGACTCGCGCATGCGCTGTGCGGCACCGTCTGGTCACGTTCGGCGTGGCCTTTGCGCTCGCCTTGCTGGCCGCTTCCGCGTTGAAGTGGGGGCTGGATTTCCCGCGGCCGCCCGCAGTGCTTGGCACTCTCGTGCACGTCATCGGCGTAGCGGAACTGCGCTACAGCCTGCCCAGCGGACACGCGACCTACGCGGCACTGGTTGTGGGCGCACTCTGGCCCTTGATGGGACGTCGAGGCCATCTCGCCTTGGTGTGCTACGCCGCTCTCGTCGGGTGGTCACGCATTGCGGCGGGGATGCATTTTCCGGCGGATGTACTTGCGGGCTGGACCCTCGGGGCTGGCTGCGTCGTTGTCGCTGGCCACCTGGTGCCGTTGCTTGCTGCAACATGGAGGAACCGTGGCACACCGAACGCGGTCTGGTATGGCGTTGCGGCGTGTTGCTTCATGGCCGATCAAGCTGCCAAGTTCGCCATCACGCGGATGTTTGCCTATGGTGAGCGGGTTGAGATCACGTCAACGTTCAACCTCGTGTACGTGCGCAATCCTGGCGCGGCCTTCAGTTTCCTCGCCAATGAGGCCGGCTGGCAGCGCTACCTTTTTATTGGCTTGGGCCTGGCTGTCTCAGCGTGGTTGGCCCACACGTTGCGCAAGCGGTTGTCTCGTATGGAAGCTTTGGCGTACAGCTTGATCCTTGGCGGTGCAGCGGGAAATCTCACAGACCGCGTCTGGCGTGGTCAGGTCGTGGACTTTCTGGACCTGCATTGGATGCAACTCCACTGGCCGGCATTCAACCTTGCTGATATGGCTATCTCCGCGGGCGCGGCATCGCTGATGCTGGCAGTGTTGACGCAACGGCATGGCATTACGGCGAAAACCCTGTCCGGCTGATTGCAGCCATACCTTGCGGCGGCACACGACCGATGGGCCGTGCGCCGCCGACGGCTTACTTGCTCCGCAGGTCCACCACGGTCGGCTGGCCATCGACCATGTCAAAGACCGCCAACACTGATTGGCCTTCCTTGAAGTTTTTCAGCGACGCCTTGTCCTTCACGGCAAACGTCATCGTCATCGCGCCCATGCCGAGGTTGTCGATGGCGCCGTGCTTGAGCGTGACCTTGCCGGTGTCGAGGTGGATCTTGCGGATCTCCGCAGCCACGGGCTTGGGTGACTGCTTGGCATGGCCGGCCGGCTTCATGTCCATGCCATCCATGGATTCGGCCGCAAATGCCGCTGGCGCTGCAGTGAGTGCAAGCAGGATCGCAAAGGTCTTGATGTGCTTCATGGTGATTCCTCTTGATGTGAGGGGTGGGTGGGAAGTGGTGATGATTTCGTCTGCCGCCGACGGATCAGCAGATACACGGCTGGGACGACGAACAGGGACAGTAAGGGCGCAGTGACCATGCCGCCGACCATCGGGGCGGCAATGCGCTGCATGATCTCGGACCCGGTGCCGTGCGCCCACATGATCGGGATCAGGCCGGCCAGGATGACGGCGACCGTCATGGCCTTCGGGCGGACCCGTAGCACGGCGCCTTCCTGGATGGCTTCCAGCAGCGCTGGTATCGTGTTCTGGCCCGCCTCCTGCCGCTCCGTCCACGCCTGCTTGAGGTAGAGCAGCATGATCACGCCGAACTCGGCCGCCACGCCGGCCAGTGCGATGAAGCCGACGACCCCGGCCACCGACAAGTTGTAGCCCAGCAGATAGAGCAGCCAGAAACCGCCGATCAGCGCGAGCGGCAGCGTGCCCATGATGAGCAGCGCCTCGTCGATCCGGCCGAACACCAGGTACAGCAGCACGAAGATGATCAGCAAAGTGAACGGCACGACGACCTTCAGTTTGGCGCTGGCGCGCTCCAGGTACTCGAACTGGCCCGACCAGCTCAGCGCATAGCCCGCCGGCATCGGCACCGCTTTGGCGACCGCCGCTTGCATGTCTTTCACTGCGGAACGCAAATCGCGCCCACGGATGTCCACGTACACCCAGCCCGACAGCCGGGCGTTCTCGCTGCGCAACATCGGCGGGCCTTGCACCACCTGGATACGGGCCACGTCGGCCAGCGTGATCTGCTGGCCGCGGTCGGTGACGATCGGCAGGCTCCGCAACTGCTCGACCGAGTCGCGGTAGTCCCGTGGGTAACGGACGTTGATGGGGAACCGGGCCAGACCATCCACGACTTCACCCACGTTGTCTCCCCCCACGGCTGATGACACGATGCTTTGCACGTCCTCGATATTGAGGCCGTATCGCCCCGCGGCCATCCGATCGATATCGACGTCAATGTAGCGCCCGCCGGACAGGCGTTCGGCCAGCGCGGACGTGACTCCGGGTACGGTCTTGACGGCCTCCTCGATCCGAGTGGTCAGCCGGTCGATTTCCTTCAAGTCCGTGCCCGCCACCTTGATGCCGACCGGACTCTTGATGCCGGTGGCGAGCATGTCGATGCGGTTGCGGATCGGCGGCACCCAGATGTTGGACAGGCCCGGTACCTTGACCACGCGGTCAAGTTCCTCCACCAGCTTGTCGGTGGTCATGCCGGGCCGCCACTGCTCGCGCGGCTTGAACTGGATGGTGGTCTCGAACATCTCGATGGGGGCCGGATCGGTGGCGGTGTCGGCGCGGCCTGCCTTGCCGAACACACTGGCGACCTCAGGGACGGTCTTGATGAGGCGGTCGGTTTGCTGCAATAGCTGGGCCGCCTTGCCGGCGGAGAGCCCCGGCAGCGCCGATGGCATGTACAGCAGGTCGCCTTCATCCAGCGGCGGCATGAATTCGCCTCCGATCCGCATCACCGGCCAGGCGGTTGCGATCAGCAGGACGGCGGCGATCCCGACGGTGGCTTTGGGGTAGGCGAGCACCTTGGCCAGCATCGGCTGGTAGAGGCGGATCAGCCAGCGGCTGAGCGGGTTGGACTGCTCCGTGGGAATCCGTCCCCGGATCATGTAACCCATCAGGACCGGCACGAGCGTGACCGACAGACCAGCCGCTGCTGCCATCGAGTAGGTCTTGGTAAATGCCAGCGGCGAGAACAGCCGGCCTTCCTGCGCCTCCAGCGTGAACACCGGAATGAATGACAGCGTGATGATCAGCAGTGAGAAGAACAGCGCCGGCCCGACCTCGGCTGCCGATTCGCCGATCACACTCCAGCGCTCGTGGCCTTCGAGCTCGCGGTTCGGATTTTCCTCATGCCAGCGTTCCAGGTGCTTGTGCGCGTTCTCGATCATGACCACGGCGGCGTCGACCATGGCACCGACGGCGATGGCGATGCCGCCTAACGACATGATGTTGGCATTGACGCCCTGGTAGCGCATCACCAGGAAGGCCGCCAGCACGCCCAGCGGCAGCGAGACGATGGCCACTAGCGCCGAGCGCAGATGGAACAGGAACACCAGACACACCAATGCGACGACGATGAATTCCTCGATCAGCTTGTGCGTCAGGTTCTCCACCGCGCGGTTGATCAGCGCGGAACGGTCGTAGGTCGGCACGATCTCGACACCGGCTGGCAGGCTCTTCTGCAGCGTGGCGAGCTTAGCCTTGACCGCTTCGATGGTTTCCAGTGCGTTCTTGCCGGAGCGCATCACGATGACGCCGCCAGCGACCTCACCCTGGCCGTTGAGATCGGCAATGCCACGCCGCATCTCCGGCCCGAGCTGGAGGGTGGCGACATCGCCCAGGCGAACGGCGATGCCTGCGTCGTTCGTCGTCAGTGGAATCTGCCGGAAGTCGTCGAGCGTCTTCAGGTAGCCGCTGGCGCGGACCATGTATTCCGCCTCGCCCAACTCCAGCACCGAGCCGCCAGTCTCCTGGTTGGCTCCCTTGAGCGCCGCCAGCACCTTGGCTTGGGACAGGTTGTAGGCGCGTAATCGATCCGGCATCAGGACGACCTGGAACTGCTTCACCATCCCGCCGAGCGACGCCACCTCGGCCACATTGGGCAGCGACTTGAGTTCGAAGCGCAGGAACCAGTCCTGCAGCGCGCGCAGCTGGCTGAGATCGTGCTGGCCGGTCTTGTCCACCAGCGCGTACTCGTAAATCCAGCCCACGCCGGTCGCGTCCGGGCCCAGCGCGGGCTTGGCGGCGGCCGGCAGGCGGGATTGCACCTGGTTCAGGTATTCCAGCACCCGTGAGCGTGCCCAATACAGGTCGGTCCCATCCTCGAACAGCACGTAGACAAACGAGTCACCAAAGAACGAGTAGCCGCGCACCGTCTTGGCACCCGGCACCGACAGCATGGTGGTGGTCAGTGGATAGGTGACCTGGTTCTCCACGATCTGCGGCGCCTGGCCGGGGAACGGTGTGCGGATGATGACTTGCACGTCCGACAGGTCGGGCAAGGCATCGAGCGGCGTGCTACGCACGGCCCACAATCCCCACGCAGTCAGCATCAGCGTCGCCAGCAGGATCAGGAAGCGGTTGCGGATCGACGCCAGAATCAGCCGGGCGATCATGGCTTGCCTCCCTGATCCGCGCCGGCGGGCGCGACCGAGGAGAGGACTGCCATGCCGTCCTTATCCAGGTGGAAGCGGAATCGCACCCGGTCACCCGCCTTCAGTCCCTTCGGTAGCCCGGCGGACGGCGCCGCGAAATCCATCGTCATGGCACCCCACTGAATCGAGGGGATCGGACCATGCGAGATTGTCAGGCCTTCACCCGTGACGGCCTCGATGCGACCGACGCCTTCGTGTTCGGTGGTGGCCGCCGCGGGCTCAGATGCCGCGGCGGCCACCACCGAACACGAA
>Ga0209482_1000097_pt1 | contig 72021 bp, 65 predicted proteins | sample CoawatmetaG10DNA_FD_187512 | JGI IMG/M metagenome (GOLD analysis project Ga0209482, IMG submission 187512) | Marine microbial communities from the West Antarctic Peninsula - Coastal water metaG104-DNA (SPAdes) (version 2) | ecosystem: Environmental > Aquatic > Marine > Coastal ...
CCTGATCGACGACGACAACGATATGAAGAGGGCCCCGATCGGGGCCCTCTTCATATCGTCAGGCCCGCATCAACAATGGCCTGCTTTTACTCCGCCCCGTTGGCCTGGAATCCGACCGGCGTTGACAGATCGCGAGTCCGTCGGACGGGCGCCTATAGCGTCGAGGTGCAGGTGGCCGGCTCTTCCCATTTTCTGCCGACCGAGAATCTGGGCGGAGCAGAATATACCTTCACGATTCTCGATATCGCGTTGCGGGTGATGCGTTCCGACCCACGACCGGTGCCATGGATGCTTGTCATCGATTCCAGCATGTTCCTGCGCCTCGACGCCGACAATCAGCGACGTGTGCTCGACGGTGTCCAGGCGCTCGATGAGCCCCCCATCCAGACCTTGGTGTGCCTCAACAGCGAGCAGGAAGCCGTTGAATTGTCTTCCGCCACGACTGAGCGGTGGGTTGGTTCCTCGACTGCCGGTCGTCTAACGCTGCATGCCTTCCGTTAGGTGTAGTCAGATCGGACCCGCCAACGCGTGCTAGGTGAGGGGGCTCGCCACGGCTTAGTTGTAGCCTAACGGTGCAATAACAGTCTACCGTGAGGCGCTAAACAGCGGCGATTATGCACGGTTATCAACACTCGACGGAAGAGCCGAACCTGCCGTAAACGTGGGCCAACGTCACCCGGATCAGAGGACTGCCCTGTGACATTTGCCAACGATCCTCTCGGCAAGGCCGCGCGCGGCCTCACGCCATTCGACATCGGTGGGGTCGGGCGGGCAGCGGCGGGCGATACGCTCGGCACGACGTCGGCCGCTTTCGCGGCGCAGAAGAACATTGCAGAGCAGGTGCGGCTAGCGACCGGCGGATTTGGGCTGCACGAGACTGCCACAGACCGCATGTTTCGCCAGCTGACGGGCGGATCAATCGTTGATCGGGCGATGCGTGACGCGATCAGCGGCAACTTGGCTAGTGAAATGGCGAAACTCTATCTCAAGCCGAGCGCGACCGAGCTTGCCATCACCAAGGCGTACGCCGAGGCTACTGGCCTGATCGGTGGATCGACGCGCTCGCTGATTAATCAGGGCGGCCTCGATCAGGGCGGTGCGCTCGCTGCTGCGCGAAAAGCAGCAGCAGGGTCAGTCCAAGGTTTCATCGAAACCGACAAAGTCGCCGCGCTGGCTAGCCGGTCGATTGGATTGAGCGCCGCGGAGACAGCATTGGCGCTAGGGCGGACCCGCTTCGCCGGCGCCGAGTTGGCCTCTTCCGTAATGGGGCTGCGCTCGACCTATGACGAACGCTACGATCGCATCCTGCGCGACATCGCAGGAGTTGGCTCGCTCGGCTCGATCGCTGCCGGGCTTACCACCCGGCACGACGAGACTACGGCAGCGGCGTCTCGCCTGTTCGGCGACGTCGCCGAACGCATTGAACGAGGCCTCGCCGAGGCAACGGGAACGGCGCTGCGCGCGGCGCATGCCGATCTTTTCCCACCGGTTCGGGCAGCGACGCGCAGCGAGATTGAGATGGTCATCGAGCGGACGAGTGGCTGGACCGCGCTGTCGCCCTACCCCAACTGGCTCACCCGGGTGCAAGGGGGTGTAGGCAATCTCGGTTCGGCTTGGGTGCGTGAGGATCGTCCGGACTTGTCGCTCGACGCCATGACGCGCTTCGCGCACCTAGGCGGCGTCGTTGCAAACCTCGATCCCCGCGAAGCGGCGGTGACGGCCGAGCTGCGCGCGCGGTTCGGTGACTATCGCGGTGAAGAGCCCGGCGACATCGGGTCCGAAGATCCGCTGCTACGCGTTGCTGATCAATACGATCGCGGCTTCGACCCCACGCTATCATCCCTCCCGACACAGATTGTGATGGCGATGCTCGAACCATTCGGGTTGCGGTTTGAGCCCGGCGCGTCCGACGACGGTTTCGAGGTCGACGACCTCGTCGGCCGGATGCTGCGCCGTCTCGAACGACGACTGATGGCGTTCGTGCAGGGGACGCTCGAGACGGCTTATGGTGACGAGTGGATCATGCAGGTGCCGGGCGATTACCGCGGCCAGATGCGCCGTCGACGCCGAAAGGATGAGGAAGAGGGGAGGCAGCCTTCGCACCTTATCGCCTATGCCGACTTCGATTGGTGGGCGACGATCATCGGTCATGGTGAGAACTGGGGCCTCTTCGCCGCTAAGTTCGGCTCGCTCGACGCGCTCAAGGAGACGATGGCGCGTATCAAGCCGATCCGGCATGCCGCCTCGCACCCGCGTGTCCTCGCGCTTGAGGACCTGATCATGCTGTCGGCCGATGGCCGGAGGTTATTGCGCTGGATCGGACGCGAGCATTGAGCCTCCGGACAGCCACGGCCGGGCAACTCGAGCAAGCGGTGTCGACGACGTCCGATGGAACGCCATCGGTCGCATCCTCGACCTCTACTCGCTCCAGGAGTGCGCCAACTACTTCGCAGCCTGCGGCTACGATGCAGACTGATCGAAAAGCGCTCTAGCTGGGTCGGAACGACCGCACGACGCTTGAAGATGGCCCAATAGTTTCGAGCACATAGTCACTGCCACGTGCGCGCCGGCTGAGCTTCAGCGTTCCCGGACTGGCAGGAGTGACCGCGAGCTCGAAACCAGCAGCGTCGATCCACGCGACACCCCCCTCGCGGAGGACAGGCATAACGGCGTACCGCCCGCGCTGGCCGTTGGTACCGGTCAGGTTCGCGGCAAATCGGGTGACGGCAGTGGACGCCGTAGCAGTGCGCGGCAGCGTCTCCTGCCACTCGAGAAAACGCTGCGGATCGGGGGCCGGCTAGAGGATGTTCGGAATCGTACGCTAAGCGCGACCGTCCCGATTGGGATCGAGTTTTGGGAAACGCGGCCTTCAAGAACCTTGGTTCGGCGAGATGGCGCTGGTGAGCGATGAAGGGGACGATCGCCAGCTAGCTTGAGGTGTAATGGCTAAGGTCAGCCGTATGCACGGCCGATGCGTCGGTGATCGTGCGGTAGTTATATGCAGCACAGTCCGCATGTGTCGCAACGCTGAACTTCGTCTGCGATCGTTCCAGTACACCCTTGGATGGCCCGTCCGAACCGATGCCAGCACGATGGACGATCCACTCTATATCACGAGCCTCGGTCGCCAAATACGCCATCACCGCTTCATTATCCTGGTGCTGGCCAAGGAAGCCGCGGGCAAGGGTATGCCGGATTGCCCAGAAGAGCGGCGGAAGATGCCCGCCATGAGGGCGGCTCAGGCCCCCAGCCTGGTAGAGAAAGCGCTTCACACCTTGCCGTCGCATCGACGGCACGAGCCGCTTCACGAACGCCGTGTTGATCTTGGTGTCTTTCTGGAGGTTCTTGTCTCCGAGCATCGAGACGACGAAGTCAACGCCCGCCACGAGCCCATCGGTGTCGATCAAATCCGTGATCGAACCGTGCAGCACCTCAAGGTTCGCGGGTCGCGCCGGCAGCTTCTCCGGTGATCGGACCAGCACTCGTACCTTGTGCCCGTCTGTCAGCGCCTTGGCGACGAAGTGCTTCCCAGTTCCGCCGGTCGCGCCTAGCACCAAGAACGTCGATTGCCGAGCCATCCTGAAATCCTTTTCTACCTGCCAAATTAATATGGGCCAACGTCGTCGCTCCGACGAACGGTCGGTCGTCGCGGGTCAGACTGCGTAGTTCATCCTGGAGAGATCTTGGATCAGCCCTGGGCCCTCCGGCATCCAGCCCAAGGCTTTCCGGGTCAGCTCGCTTGAACCATGAAGGTCAATGCTGACGAATTGCGCGATAGGCCCAAAATGTGCTTCAGCCTCTTGTGGGACGAGCGATACTACCGGAACACTCAACCCCTTGCCGATCGCCGTCGCGATCTCCTTCAACGACACACCCTCTTCGGCAACCGCATGGTAGGTCGCGTTGGTTGCGTTCTTCTCGAGCGCGAGGCGATACAAGAGCGCGGTGTTCGCAAGCGAGCAAGCCGCCCAGCGGCTTGCGCCATCCCCGACATAGGCGGAGATGCCCTTTGCCCGCGCGATCTGAATCAGAAACTGGACGATTCCCTGTTTGCGGGTGTCGTGGATCTGGGACATCCGTACGATCCCGACGTTGAGCCCCTTCGCTGCTTGCAACTGCACGGTCTGATCCGGCCGGCGCGGGATCGAGGGCGGTGTGCCGGGCGGGTCCATCTCGATCGGCAGCCGCCCTGGCTTGCTGATGACGGCGGCGAGGCCGGACGTCACGATCAACAGCTTGCCCGCTTCCAGCGATGATCCTAGCGTCTCGATCGCCTTGATCTCGGTCGCAGCACTCTCGGCGAATTTCGCCATGTCGAGGCCAAAGGCGAGGTGCGCCACGGCATCCATGCCGCTGGCACCGTCCCACAGGCTTGCTGCATCCTCCAGGCTCCCGCGATGCGCTTCAGCACCAGCGTGGCGCAATTGGGCCGCACCCGCGTCGCTGCGCGCAAGACCACGGACCTGGTGCCCGGCCTCGACGAGCTGCTTGACGAGCTCCGAACCGATAAAGCCGGTCGCTCCAGTTACGAATATGCGCATTGCCGATCCTTCCAATCTCCTTGGAATTGGGCCAGCAGTGCCGTACATTCTATATCATGAAGTCCAATTTAATATCGCGATCGTCCATTCTTGGCATCGATCCGCTCTCAGATGTCCTGTCGCTTGTGAAGAGCAACGGCTTCATGTCCGGCGGGCTCGATATTGGTGGTGAATGGTCCTACAATTTCGACTCGGATGGCGCGTTCCGATGCTTTGCCATGGTCTCCGGCTGCTGCTGGCTAACGCTGGCCGATGGATCGGAGCCGATCGAGATTAACAAAGGCGAGTTCTTCGCTCTGCCGCACGGCCGGCGCTTTTCACTGGCGAGCGATCCGGCAATCACGCCTATTGACATGTATCGCGAGATGGATGGCCCGCTGAACGGCCGCGTTCTGTCGCTCCGGGGCGGCGGTAGTGCTTGCCTGTTTGGCGCGCTTTTCACGTTCCGACCGGACTTTGCAAAATACCTGACCGATGCCCTTCCAGCCGTGTTGCATATCGGCGACGGGGCGGACCGCGACGCATTGCACCTCTATCTCGACCGGGTGATGGCGTTGCTCAGGCGTCCACAGCCGGGCAGTGTGCTCGTAACCGCGCACCTGGCCGAGACGATGCTGATCGAGGTTCTGCGGCTGCACCTCACGAAAGCTACAGGTGGAGACGTGGGCTGGTTGTTCGCGCTTTCGGACGACCAGTTGAGCCGGGCCGTGACGGCAATGCACGAACAGCCGGGCCGGCGATGGACTGTCCAGCAGCTTGCGGAGCGCGCGAACATGTCGCGATCGGCCTTTGCTCTCCGCTTCAAAGAAAAGGTCGGCGTCGCGGTAATGGAGTATCTAATCCGCTGGCGGATGTTGCTTGCGGCCGATCGCCTTTTGGTTTCGTCTGATCCGGTCGGGGCGATTGGCGGCTGGCTAGGCTATGAGTCTGAAAGCGCCTTTGTCTTCGCATTCCGGCGAGAGATGGGGTGTACGCCTCGTCAGTATAGCCACCGGTCGGCCTTTGCCGCCTGAGCTCGTGCTGGTGTGGACGGCCTCTCATCCCAACGGCATCAAGACGCGGTAGCGTCGCGAGCCAGATGAGAGGCCGTCCACACCAGCACATAGGCTTCGGCCTTGGCTATGGCCCCTTTCGCACCTTCCCGGAATTGCGCCGGGCGCAGGGCACAACGGGCTGCAAAACCAACGCCACCGGCAATCTGACGCCGCACCAAATCAAGTCAATCGGACCAGGAGCGGCACTTCCGGATAGGCAGCGCTTACCCACCAGAACCATCCCAAAGCTCATTTACCCATAGACCAGCGCGTGGGGCCCGCGGGTTCCTGCATTGGAGGCTTTCGTACGCAAGCGCCCGAAACCCTTCACAAGACCAGTGATTCATGGTCGCAGGCCGCGAACAAGCGCGCAAGCGCATTGCGGCCGAGCTGAGGCTTTTCAAAACCGGAAGGCCGCCTTTAGCCAAAAACTGTTCCCTTGCGTGCGATTGTCTGAAAATATTTCATGCTGCCACTGTGCAGTGATAGGAACCTTACCAAGCTGGTAACGGATCAACGGTCCCAGCGCCAAGGCCTCACCCTTATTGCCATCCGCACCGACTTTGAGGCCATCCTGCTTATCGTCAGTGGTTTGCTTGAAGTAGTAACCGGTCACACCGATCGTGACCGGATTGAAATTATACGATGTCGCAAAGTCGACATGAGCGGCTTGGCCCGAACGGTAATCCGTAGCCTTATTCTTCGTGTTAAAGTCGTACATGAGCTTTACCGAAAGTTCGGGGCCACCTTTTGGATCGAAATGCGAGAGAGCCAGGACCGGCTCAAACGTCCAGACATTGGTGCCGATATTTGCGAGATCGGTGCGCTTGTAGCGGCCGGTTGGAACGAAGGTGTCCATGGTAAGGACGAGGAAGTTGTTCCTGTGGTTCCATCCCAAGATGAACGGGTTGACGATGACGTCGCCCAGGCCAAACTTCGTTTGCCGCATACCACCAGCGCGAACATTGACGTTTACGATTGGGACAAAGGCCTGCATTGCTAGCGACGCACCAAGTATCTTGATCTTGGTCACGTGGATGAACCGAGGAATATTGGCGACGACGTTCAATGAAAAGTCGGGAGGCCCGGCACTATTGCCTTTGCCGTCGTTCACGCGATCGGCCGAGTAGTAATAGTTGTAGTCGAGAAGATATGTTCCGGGCGGTGGTAGCGCGGCGACGGTCAAGGTCTCGGCACCATTAGGATAGGTGCTCTTGCCGCCCTCAGATGCCGAGGCGGATCCCGCGATACCGGTCGCCGCCATTGTAGCCAGTGCCATTGATATGGCTTTGCTCACATCACTCTCCCCTGAAATAGGGACGCGCATCCTCTGCGGCTGTATCGCCGTTTGCCACGCCCGGTTATCGAATTGGCTCAAATTCTTTTGAAAAAGGGCGACCTGACGGACTTTTCAGCATCGGCCGCGGTAGAAAATTTCTCGACGAAGATGTCTCTCTCGAACAGTCGACCCTTCATCAGTGTACCGATACCCGCCTCGATCATTGGCGGAGGACCGCATAGATAGGCTTGGTGTCCAGAGAACTTGCCGTTGAAAAGTCGATCTGCAGCCTCGTGCACATAGCCGGTTTCACCCGCCCACTCGTCTTCGACTTGCGGCTGCGACACGACTGGTACGTAACGGAAGTTAGCGTTCTCCTCGGCGATCTTTTGGAAAAGCTCGGCAAAGTGCAGGTCATGCGGCCGTCGGGCGCCATGAAGGAGCGTGATCGGCAGGCTGTAACCCCGCTCGATCAAGTCGAGGATCATGCTTTTCGGGCTCGAAAGCCCGGAACCACCGGCCATGAATATCAGCGGCTTCTCGGCGGAATGACGCACGAAGAAGCGTCCGTAAGGGCCGGCGAATGATAGCGGGTCGCCAACCTTGAGGTTGCCGTGCAGGATCGACGTTGCCTTTCCCCCGGCAACCAGGCGGACGTGCAACTCGATTTCGTCTGTTCCCGATGGCGCGTTCGCGATGGAAAACGCTCGTGTTCCTTCCGCCCCCGGCACGGTGAGGTTGACATATTGGCCTGCTTGAAAGCCAAAGCCAAGCTGATCGAGTTTAAGCCATATGCCGAGGATGTCGGGTGTCAGCATCTCGAGACGGCTGACCGTGCCGCGATGGTCACCGACAGCAAGCTGGAGGGCGTCTGGCTCATCATCGACATCCGCTTCAATAATGACGTCGCCGTCGGCCGTCGCCACGCAGGCGAGCGCCTTGTTGTCGACCCGTTCGAAATCCATGAGAGCGAAGGACGAGGCGGCGCCGTGGTTGACGCTGCCTTCCAGCACTACAACCTTGCAGGTTCCGCAAAGCCCGTGCCCACAAGCATGCGGGAGCCAGATGCCTGCCCGAAGGCAGGCATCCAGGAGAGTCTGCCCGGGTGCGACGCTCACCTGGTCGCCGGTTGATTCGATGGTTAGCGTCGCCATGATTCTCGAAGCCTACGCTGCCGCGCCGGTCCAGAACCGGATCAGCGATTTGTGTCCGACGCCCTGCTCTCCGAGCGTCTTGCCGGCATCCGGTGCCCAGTCTTCGCCGTCGAGCGACCAGCGTGCGGTTTCGAGCTCGTCCGAACGCCACTTCGGATCGGCGGAGTAGAGTGACGGCAAGATCTCCGACGCCAGTGCGCCGAACGGCGTTTCCGGTGGGAGGGGAAGGGTAATCCCCGCACAGAAATTCAAATGGCCTTCCCAGTGGACGTAGACCAGCTGAGCGCCGTTGAAGTTCTCGACCTTGTCGCGGGTTGGACCGGAATATCCCGGGTTCAGGCTGGCGAGCGCCATGGAAAGTTCCTTTGTGCTGGTTATTCTGCTGCGACCGCGAATGCGGGCGGAGGCGAGCGGCGGCCTTCCATCCAGCGGTTCCACATCTCTTCCTCTGGAGAACCTGCGTAATCCAGATTGTCCGCGCCCTGCTTGATATGGCACCAATCGAGGACTTCGGGCATCGTCGCTCCTCCACAATTGCCCTGGAAGATCTGATGCACCGGCAACCAGGCCTGCACGTACTTGACCGGCTCATAATCGAAGATGTCTTTACATCCGTCCGAACAGGTGTGGTACTTGTCGCCCTCGTATTCGGAGACACGGAAGCAGATCTTGCTCGGGTCATCTGGTTCTGTGAACGCCATCGGAATCTGACAGACCTGGCAGAGCTGGGGTAGACCGTTATTGTAGAAGCGCTGGCCGTTCTTGGCCTGTTCACGCCACTCCAGATAGCGAGGCTGGTAGATCGCCTCGAACGATGCCGGATATTTCTCGCGCATCCATGCCATGTGCTCGTCGTCGATGTCCCAGGTGTGGACCGCTGCCGCGTGCGAATAATTGTAGAAGATCGACCAGACCTGATGGCTGATGTGATCCTTTTCGGCTTTGGCGACGTCGGAATATTTCGGTTCGCGAATGCCGTAGCGGGCCAGATCAGCGAACAAGGCGCCGCCCGCCTCCTCGTAATAGATTTCCCAGGCCTCAGACCAGGACATGACCTTTTTGGGGAGCATGTAGTCCATCATCATCGAGACGAGAGACAGCAAGCGGTATCCCCGCCAAAACCACTTGTCGATCCAATGCTGGACGATCGGCACGTTGCTCTCATCCTGCTCGAGCAGGAACCGCACCGCCTCAAGACCGAGCGTCATGTGCCGGCTTTCGTCGGACTGCGCGGAGAATCCGAACGTGACGGTCGCCATGTCGCCGTTGTAGGCCGCGCCCGACATGAATGGCACGAACACCAGGTTGGTGAGAACATATTCGAACGCGAAGCTGATCGAAGTCAGGAACTCGAACGGACCGGCGCTGGTCGCATCGTCGAAGAATGACTTTGGGACCGAGAGATACCACAGGCGGTCATGCATGTGACTGAAGTCGTGCATACCGTCGAAGAACTTGTTGTAGTGGCTGATCGTGTGAATCTGCGTCTGGCAATGACGCAGTTCGTCGATCGACTGCATCTGGGCTGCGACACGGAGGCCAGCGCCCGGGAGGTGCCGCGCCAGATGCGCAAAGTGCCGGTGCGCCTGGTATTCGAGCGGGGTGATGCCCTGAATAAAGAGTTTGACGGCGTTGAGGTAGCGGGCGTCGGTGATCCCGAGCTGCCCGTTATTCTGCGCCATCGACTCGATCACCGCATAGAGCTTGCGCTCCTTCTCGGCCTGGAACTTCCAGTAGCTGTCCATCGTCAGCTTGAACGGGTCTTCCCAGGCGTCCCAGTCGTGAATCTTGATGCCCTCGTACTTGGCGTACGGAAAGATATCGTCGGCTTTCTGATAGGACGGTTCCCAGTCCAGGCCACGGGTCAGATGGCTGTACTTCTGTTTCAGGCTCAGCTTTTTCGTGGCCATGACTACCTCCAGTAAAGAGAGAAAATGCCGTCATCCTCGTCAACGGTGCCGGAAAGGCTGATGACGGACATGCTGATTTCCTGCGTGTCCCACTCGCGACCGAGCCGGTCCGAGACGGACTGCGCGTTGACGTCGATCCGGCCAGGGCAATCGATCTTCGTCATGGCCGGATAAAGCTTGCGCTGTGCGTCGGGGTTGTCGGCGAGGATCGCATCAACGATCGCGGCCGCGTCAGGCGAGTTCTGCAAAGTGATCGAGACGATCCTCATGCCGCGAGTTCCAGCTTGATACTGAGCCCGAACTGCGAAACGCGCGCCTCGAGTGCAGCCTCGGATTCGCGAACGGCCACCGCTCCAAGATCGCCAAGGACCTGGCGCGCGATCGGTTCGATCGCGTCCCTGGCGCGAGCCGTCCATTTGGACAGCCACTCGCTCAACAGCTCGCGGTTCGCATCTGACTCGGCTGCCGCCGCCTTCAACACGGCGTCGGTCCAGCGGCTGTTGTCCGCGAACCAGTCGGTCATGAAGCCGGTCAGCATCGACACGCTCGAAGCGCCATTCGGGCCGCCCGCTTTGTCGAACGCCTCGGTGATGAGCGGATAGATGAGACCATCCAATACAACGAGCTGCGCGACGTAGGTCTCGAACCAGTCGTGCACGACCAGCAGATCCTCCACGACGCGGCGCAGCGGCTGCCAGTCGGGGTCCGCGGTAAAGACGCGTTTGGCCTCGACAAGCTTCTCATCGGTGCCTCGCCCCAAAAGTAGGCCGATGCGTGAGATGATTTGCCCGAGCCCGAGACGGTCTGCACCGCAGAACGCCGATGCCGAGGTTATCTGCGCGCCGTAGCCCCAGTCGGCGATGAGCTGACAGTTCATGTTGGCCGCCCACTCGACGTGGCGAAGCGGAAGCAGATACCATTCAACCTTGGCGAGCCATTCGGCGTTGACGGATCCCAACAGGTTGCGCTTGTCGACGAAGGTCATGGCATCGTCGAACGATTGCTGCATCGCTGCGCGACTGATGTTGTACGTCGCATAGTAGAACTGACGTGGATCGCGAAAGACGTACCAGTCGGCCATCACGACCTTGGTGCGCGCGGTATCGTAAAGCTCGAATTCCGGAGAATATGTCGGGCGGTAATGAAAGTTCGTCGTCGGCTGGATGTCGTATGTCGCTTCCTCATATCGTGATGCCGGGCGGTCCTCGCCGAACCGTCTGGCGATGTGCGAGAAGGTTTGCCGGCGCGGCGTGAATTCCTCTGCCTGAATGTCGATATTCATCTATGCGTCTCCGTGTGAGGCGAGGGCCGCGAGGCGATGCGTTGTCGGATCGGCCTGATGCTGGAGGCGGGCCAGGCTAGAAAGCAGTTCGGGACTTTCCGCCGACAACTCGCAGTGGTTATCCGCGCAAAAACTGGCGAAGGCGGGAAATGGGAGGACGAGTTCGACCGACAGGTCTGGATCACCGTAGATAAAGGCGAATTCCACGTGCTCGACGTGCTTGAAGCCTTTTACTACGACGCGCTTGACGATCTGGTCAGGAGACCAGTCTGGTACCAAGCGCAAATCAGATCTCGTCATAAATCACCTCGTCATCACACCCTCTCGCGCCCCGACCTGTTGATCTTGGGATCCCGCATTATCCGGGAGTGGGCATGTTGCGACCGATATCATGCCGAATCAAATATCAAAATGGCACTTGCTGATGCCGGTTCGGTATCTTACGCTCTGGCATGCAGCAGGACCCAGAATCACAGGCATCGCGGCCGACGCATCTCGCAGGCGTAGATACCAGGCGCCTGCGCTATTTCGTCCATGTCGCCGAGGAGTTGCATTTTGGGAGGGCGGCCGAAAGGCTGCATGTCGCGCAGCCGGCTCTCAGCCGCCAGATCGCGCATTTGGAGGGTGCGATCGGTGCGCAGTTGTTCGACCGCTCCCGAAGTCAGATCCAACTTACCAAGGCGGGCGAGACGCTGCTGCCACGCGCGCGCGACATCATGGCTCGGGTCGCCGAGGCTGCTCGACTGACGCGACGCGCGGCGGAGGGTATGTCCGGCATGATCGAGGTCGGCTTCGTCGGGTCGGCGACCTATTCGATCCTGCCCAACATCCTCAACCAGTTTCGGTCCTCACATCCTGAGATCGAACTCACCCTACAAGCTATGAACACCGCCGAACTGCGGGTCGCGTTGGTCGAGCGCAAGATTGACGTCGCTTTCGCGCGACCGCTTATCAGCGATGCGGAAATAGAGAACGAGGTCGTGTTGAACGAGCCCCTCATCATCGCGTTGCCGTCCGATCATCCGCTCGCTGGACGCGATGAGATCGCGCTCGCCGACCTGGCACACAGCAGCTTCGTCCTCTATCCGCGTCAGCCACGCCCGAGCTTTGCGGACACCATTCTCGATCTCTGCCGATCCGCCGGTTTCTCGCCGACCGTGGCGCAGGAGACGATGGAGCTGCAGACCGCCTTGGGGCTGGTCGCGGTCGGTGCCGGTGTCTCGTTGGTCCCAGCTTCGGTCGAGGAGTCGCAACGCCACGGTGTGGCCTATCGGTCGATCGCGGCTCCGGTTCCCACGACCGTGCTAAGTCTGGCGTACCGCCGCGACAACAATGCGGCGACCGTGCGGCTGTTCTGCGCGGCGGTACGTGCTGCCTTGGTCAAGAACTGAAATCAGGTCCGCTCAAGAATCATGGCCAGGCCCTGACCAACGCCGATGCACATGAACGCAAGTGCGTATCGCCCACCGGTGCGTGTGAGCTCTTCCGTGGCGGTCATTGCAAGACGCGCTCCAGACATTCCCAACGGATGACCGAGCGCGATGGCGCCGCCGTTGCGGTTGACGCGTTCGTCGTCGGGAGGGATGTCCAGCGACCGCAACGTGGCGATGGCCTGGCTCGCGAACGCCTCGTTCAACTCGATGACGTCCAGGTCCTCAACGCCGAGTCCGGCGAAGTGAAGAGCTTTGCGGGCGGCCTCGATCGGTCCAACGCCCATGATACGCGGCGCAACGCCTGCCGATGCCATGGCGACGACGCGCCCGCGCGGGATGAGCCCATTATGTGCGGCAGCTGTTTCGCAGGCGATGATCATCGCCGCCGCGCCATCGTTCAGACCCGATGCGTTGCCCGCCGTCACCGAACCGTCGGGTCGAACGACTGGCTTGAGGCGCGCGAGCGCCTCAAGCGAGGTTTTGCGAGGATGCTCGTCACGGTCGAAGCTGCGTGTCTCGCCACGCCCGTCCGGCACGTCAACCGCTACGATCTCGGCGGCGAGTCTGCCATTGGCTTGCGCCATCGCCGCCTTCTGCTGACTTGCGAGCGCGAAAACGTCCTGCTCTTCGCGCGAGACCGACCATTCATCCGCGACGTTTTCGCCGGTCTGCGGCATCGTGTCGACGCCGTAAGCCGCCCTCATCGCAGGGTTGACGAACCGCCATCCCAGCGTTGTATCTTCGATCCTTTGATCGCGCGCGAACGGAACCCCAGCCTTGCCCAGGACGTACGGTGCGCGCGTCATGCTTTCGGCGCCGCCCGCGATCATGATGGTTGCGTCGCCCGCGCGGATGGCACGGGCGGCCGATCCGACCGCGTCGAGTCCCGAGCCACATAGCCGGTTGATCGTCGTGCCCCCGACTTTCACCGGAATACCGCCCAGCAGGGCGGCCATCCTCGCGAGATTACGATTGTCCTCGCCCGCCTGGTTGGCGCAGCCGAGCACGACGTCGTCGAGGGATGCCCAGTCGACCGAGGTGTTCCGTGTCATGAGCGCCTTGATCGGCACGGCGGCGAGATCGTCGGCTCTGATTCCCGAGAGCGACCCGTTGAGCCGGCCGATCGGCGTTCGGACGGCGTCGCAGATGAAGGCATGCTGCATGAGTCAAATCCTGTCGCGTTGGCTGAAGAACTTGGCGATCGCCGTCGCAATCCCAGCCGGATCCTCGATCGGAGCCAAGTGCCCGGTGTCGAGCCGCAGGTCGGTGACGTGGGGAATATTCGCAACGAGGTGTTCGCCGTGCCCCTCGAATGGGGTCGATGTGTCGGCGTATCCCGAGATGACAAGAACAGGGACGGCCAGACTGGGCAGCCGTCCGACAAGCGCCATGTCTCGTATCGCCGCGCCGGCGCCGGCATAGCCGTCTGCTGCGGTCGCGATCAGCCCTGCGCGAATCCGTGCGACCGTATCGGGATGCTCGCGCGTGAAATCAGCGGAAAGGAAGCGGGACATCGCGAGGTCAGCGATCGCTGCGGTCCCGCCTAAGCGAACGGCGTCGATGCGTGCCTGCCACGCGGTTGGATCCATTGTTGCCGAGGTGCAGATGAGCACCAGACCCGACACCGCATCCGGATGGTCGAGCGCGAGTTGCATCGCGATCATCCCTCCGAGCGAAACGCCGGCGATAAGCGCACTCTCCATCCCGGCATCCGCCATTACCGCAACCACGTCGCTCACGAGAAGCGGAAGGTCATAATCACCGGCAGGTGCGTCGGATTGCCCGTGTCCCCGCGTATCGATGCGTAACAGCCTGAAGGAGCTGGCCAGCTGATCGACGACCGCGTCCCACAGCGAGAGGTCGGTGCCGATCGAGTTCAGGAGGACCACCGCCGGCTGGTCTGCCGCCCCGGCAATCTGCCAATGAAGCCGACAGGCCGCGTTCGCGCTGAAAGGCATCGTTAGGCTTCCAACTGGCAGGCGATATTGACCGAGAATGGCGCGCCTGTGTGGTCGGAAACCTCTTCGACGGTGACACCGGGCGCAAGCTCGACGAGTGAAAGGCCACCTCCTTGCATGACTGTCATGACGCACAGATTGGTGATGATCATGCTCACGACCCGCCTGCCGGTAAGTGGAAGCGTGCAGCGTTCGAGGATCTTCGGCGCGCCGCCCCGGCTCACATGATCCATGATGACAACGATGCGCTTCACGCCCGCGACGAGGTCCATCGCGCCGCCCATGCCCTTCACCATCTTGCCGGGCACGGTCCAGTTGGCGAGGTCCCCGTCGGCGGAGACTTCCATCGCGCCAAGAACAGCAACATCGATGTGGCCACCTCGGATCATCGCGAAGCTGTCGGCAGAGGAGAAGAACGAAGTCGTCGGCAGCGCCGTGACCGTCTGTTTGCCGGCGTTGATGAGATCGGGATCGGCCTCCCCCTCGTACGGGAACGGCCCCATCCCCAGCATGCCGTTCTCGGATTGGAGCGTGATATCGACGCCTGCGGGGATATGGTTGGCGACGAGTGTCGGGATGCCGATCCCGAGGTTGACGTAGAAGCCATCGTGAAGTTCGCGGGCAGCGCGTGCCGCCATGTCGTCGCGGGTCCAGGCCATCAGACGGCCGCTCGCTGACGAACGGTCAGATTCTCGATCCGCTTTTCGTTGATCGTGCACTGCACGATGCGATCGACGTAGATACCGGGCGTGTGGATGCAATCGGGGTCGAGCGAACCTGCCTCGACGATCTCCTCGACCTCCACCACCGTTATCTTGGCGGCGGTCGCCATGACCGGGTTGAAATTGCGGGCGGTCTTGCGAAACATCAGGTTACCGGCTGGATCGGCGCGCCATGCCTTGATCAGCGCGATATCGGCGCGAAGCCATGTCTCCCGGACATAATCCTCGCCGGCGAAGCGCTCGACGGTTTTGCCCTCTGCGACGATCGTCCCGACCCCGGTCTTGGTGAAGAAAGCCGGAATTCCGGCACCGCCCGCGCGGATCCGCTCGGCGAGCGTACCTTGAGGGTTCAGCTCCAGTTCGAGGTCTCCATCGAGATACTGTCGCTCGAAGAGCTTGTTCTCACCGATATAGGAGCCGATCATCTTCCTGATCTGGCGTGTTTCCAGCAGCATCCACAGTCCGAAGCCATCGGCGCCGGCGTTGTTGGAGATCACCGTGAGACCGCTGACCCCGGAGGCTTTGACTTCGGGGATGAGGCTCTCGGGATTACCCGAAAGCCCAAACCCGCCCGACATGATCGTCATCCCGTCGGACAGGAGACCCTCAAGTGCGGCGCCTGGCGACGCATAAAGCTTCTTCGACACTTTCACTCTTCCGTATTCAGGCGGCAACGGTGGCGCGAGCGCGTTCCGAAAACACCTGGTCGCCCTGCGAAGCTGCGAGCTGGATCTTGAAGTCGAACGCGACATAGGCGGTGTCGCCCTGGCGCTGCGGGACGGGGAGAAGCCCTTCACGCGTGGCGAAAGCGAAATCGTCGTTCGCGAATGGATCATCGCCGAAGTTGATCTGCGTCGTGAGCGCGCGGTAGCCGGGTGCCTCGACGAAGAAATGAACGTGCGCCGGCCGATTGCCGTGGCGACCGATCGCCTTCAGCAGCCGGTCGGTAGCGCCGTCCGGCGGAACCGCGTAGCCGTTGGGCATCTTGGAGTGGAATGCGTAACGTCCGTCCGATCCGATCTTGATCCGTCGGCGATTGTTGAACGGGGTCTGCTCGCCGGTCGGATCGAAGTGCGAGTAGAAACCATGTGAATTCGCGTGCCAGACGTGCAGGATCGCGTTGACGGGCGCTTCCCCTTCCGGGCCTGCGATCCTGCCGGTCATATAGAGCGTGTCGGTATCATCCGGATCGTCGCTCAGATTGACGTCACCTTCGACCAACGGCGCGTTTTCGACGTATAGTGGCCCCTCGATGGTGCGCGGCGTGCCCCCCGAATAGCCGGCCTCGGCGTCCTTGGCGTCCATGTAGAGGTCCATGAAATGCTCCAGGCCAAGCCCGGGGACGATGAGGCCGAGCTCGCCTGCGCCATCCTGGAGATACTTGATGGCGCCCCAGAATTCGCTTTCGCTGACATCGTATTTGACGATGGTCGACATGAGAGCCTCAACCACATCCCGGGTGATCGCCTTGAGCCGATCATCACCGCCATCGACCGTTTTGCCGCTGGCACGGTCCAGAAGTCGCTGCACCTCCGCTGTCTGCACAAAATCTTCTCTCATCTCACTCTCCTAAAGTCGTCTTATTGTTGATCAGCGATCGTTTTCCCTGGACGAGGACGGATGGCGACAGAGCGCCGTCACCTCGATGAGCATGTACGGGAACAGCGGGAGACCCATCAGGATCTCGTGAAGCCCCGCATTGTCTTCGACGTCGAAGACGCTCACGTTCTTATACTGGCCCACGACCCGCCAGATGTGCCTCCAGATGCCCAACTCCATGAGTTCCTGGCAGCGAGCCTTTTCCCTGGCCTTGAGATCGTCGATCTTGGCCTGGTCCGCGTCCTGCGGGATGCGGACGTCCATCGTGACGTGAAACAGCATGGCTCAGCCCGCCACGGCTTTGGGGAACGTCATCGTCTTTGCCGGCCGATCGCGGCGGTGCGCCGCGACGACTTCCTCATCAAGCTCGATGCCGAGACCAGGCCCGGTTGGAACCACCAGCGTGAAGTTGCCGTATTCGAGCGGCGTTGCGAGCAGCTCCTGTGTCAGAAGTAGCGGACCGAAGAGCTCGGTGCCGAATGAAAGGCGCGGGAAGGTAGCAAACAGGTGGGCGGATACGGCCGTACCAACCGGTCCTTCGAGCATCGTGCCACCGTAGAGAGCGATGCCGGCGGCATCGGCGATCGCTCCGACTGCCCGCCCGGCGGACGGGCCACCGGCTTGTGCGACCTTTACGGCGAACACGTCGGCAGCCGCTTTTGCAGCAAAATCGAATGCGTCCTCTGGTCCCCGCAATGCCTCGTCCACCATGATCGGGATCCGCGAGAGCTGCGTTAGACGCGCCATGCCGGCCCGATTGGCGCGGGCTATGGGCTGCTCCACGAGATCGACGCCGACATCGGCGAGCATCCCAACACCGCGTTTGGCAGTCGCTTCGTCCCATGCCTGGTTGACGTCGACGCGCACGCTGGCGCGTCCGCCGACGGAGGACTTGATCGCGCCGACATGAGCTACGTCTTCTTCAAGACTGCGCTTGCCGATCTTGAGTTTGAACGCATTATGACGTCCGGCATCCATCATCCCGTGCGCTTCAGCGATGTCCGACGCGGTATCGCCACTCGCCAGCGTCCACAAAACAGGAAGGCGCGAACGCACGCGACCACCGAGTAACTCGCTGAGTGGCAGCCCCACGCGCTTACCCATCGCGTCGAGCAACGCTGTTTCCACGGCGTTCTTGGCGAAGTGATTGCCGACTACGTGGCGCGACACGAGCGCCATCGCCATAGCAGGATGACGCGGATCACAGGTCCGCAGGATGGGGGTGATATAGGTGTCGATTGTGAGTTTGATGCCCTCTGGGCTCTCATCGCCATAGCTGAGCCCGCCGATCGTGGTGCCTTCGCCGATGCCCTCGATGCCATCGGAGCAACGGATGCGTACGATCACCATCGCCTGCGTGTTCATCGTCGCCATGGCAAGCACGTGCGGCCGGACCGTTGGTACATCGACGATGACGGTTTCCACTGCCTCAATGCTGAAGTCTCCAGCCATTTTCCGCTCTCCTCAATTTCGTTCTAAATTATTCACCTCATCCCACAAAAGACCGTTTCGCTTAACTTTGATGCCCAATCGGCATGAGATAACGCCGGTAGGTGAGCGGCGTAAGTTCGAAAGCTACGGCAAAACGGGGTCAGAACATAGAACGGACCCAGATATACGCTAAGCGCCAGCAGGCCCGCTCAGGTGGCGCAAACCACCTGAGCGCTGCATATTAATGACGAAAACCGGGTTCCCGTCATACCGAACGGCAGCAGCGGAGGGCCAGCTTTGGACAGACGCGGAACCGGTCAGGCTTCGACCGTGGTCGAATGCGACTATTGCGCGGCTCGAAGTCGGGCTACCCGACACGGTGGAGGTCGCCAGGAACGAGGCGGCGCTGCGGCTCTTCGTCGATCGCGGTAGTCCGCTGCGCCCGCGGCCGGTGCGATGCACCATCGGCGGCCGCCCCGTGACACTGGACTGGACGCCGGCACCGATGAAGGACATCAATCCGATCCAGCGCTCGTGGCGCGGCGAGCGCGTGCCAGAGGTCAGCACACGGCTGGTCGGCAGCCACGGAGCGTGGGTGAAGCTCGGATACTTCCAGCCCAACGATGCCGCGCAGGTCAAGGCGTTCCACGCAGCGATCGATGCTGCGCCTGCTCTTCGAACCAAAAGGGACGTACGGGGCAACGGCGGCGGCCCCTACAACTGGTTCATGGCGTACCTGCGAGGGCTATATGGCCAGGAATATGCCGATCATTATGCCACTGAGCGATTGCACATCCGCGCAGTCTATCGCCTGTCACCAGCCTACGTAAAGCTTGACCGGGACGGTGCATCGGAGGCAGGTAACTTAGGGGAACCGGCCGACCCGCCATATGAGATCAATGATACCGCCAACGACCGCCTTCAGAAGCAGGCGATTGCGTCCGGCCGGCAGATTTTCCAGTCGACGCCTATTCCTTTCCCCAACAACGGGAGGGCACCGGTCAACCCGGTCCGCGCCAAGGTTTACGTTCTTACGGATTATGGCTGCGGAAGCGCCTGTATTGGTTTCGTCGACGAGTTGAAGCGGTTCTCCGGCATGCGTCAGATCGGGCTGCCAACCTATGTGGACAGCCGTTCGGGCACTGCCGTCGATATTGAATTGGGGACCGGTGAGAGGATGTTCAAAAACGTACGCTAAGGCACATCGTTGACGTACGACGCCTCCGGGTTTTCACCACGGCCAGTCAGGCGGCCGGCGTTTGCGGCAATGATGACGGCAATCTCATCATAAACGACACGCACCCGCTTCGACATTTCGGCAGCGGCATGGCCCACTAGCCACAGCGGCTCTTCCATCAGCAGCGTGGAAGGCAAGCGTAAAAGGCCCGAGCTCAGGAAACAGGGCAGAATGCCGATACCAAGGCCCGCAACAATGGCGGCACGGTGAGCTTCCAGATGATTGAAGCGAATATCCGCCGATCGTCCGGTGAGGCGATGAAGCCAGCGTGAGGCCGGGAGATCATGATCGTCAGTCCACCCGACGAGCCGCGCCGACGCGAGATCCGGAACTGGGCCGACACCAGCGTAAAGGCCATGGCACATCATTCCGGCCTTGCGAACCGTCAGTGCGCCATGATCGGGGGGCACGAGACGTAATGCGAGGTCGGCTTCGCCACGGGCGATACCGACCGGAGCTATGCCGGTAATGATTTCGAGTTCCAGTTCCGTGTATTGCGAGAGGATGGCTCGCAGCGCCGGCAGCAGCAGGTGGGTCGTGATCGTCTCTGGGGCCGCGAGGCGCACGACCCCACTGATTGCTTCTGCCCTCCCGTTCGCACGGGCGCGGAAGCCGGCCACGGCCTCCTCCACGCGCCCTGCTTCCGACATAAGCGCCTCGGCGTCTGGGGTCGCCGTATAGCCGCCCGAGTGTCGAACAAAGTGTCGACCCGATCGCTGCTTCAAGGGCGTCAATTCGCCGGCCGACCGTCTGGATGCTGACCCCAAGCATCCTTGCAGCACCGGTCAGGCTACCTGCCCGGTAAGTCGCCACGAAGTAGCGTACATCGTTCCAATCCATCAATGATCCATAATTGGAAAACCAGTTTCCTTCTACTTCCATTCCTGAAGGCGGTGTTAGACGCGATATCGTCCGGCGAAGGAGATCGCTCATGGAGCAATCACGATTTGAACGTGGCCAGGCTCGATTGGCAGAGGTCGATGGGGAAGCCGGACAGACGGTTATCGCGTCGCTCGCCGACATCGCGCCTGACCTTGGCCGCTACATTATCGAGTTCGGCTTCGGCGACGTATACAGCCGCCCCGGCATCGACCTCAGAACCCGCGAACTGGCGACCGTCGCGGCCCTGGTCGCTCTTGGCAACGCCCGCCCGCAACTCGAGGTGCATTCGCACGGTGCGCTCAATGTCGGGGCCTCGCAGGAGGAAATCGTCGAAGTCATCACCCAGATGGCGTTGTACGCCGGCTTTCCCGCTGCCTTGAACGGCGTTGCGGCATTGCGTACGGTTCTGGAGGCTCGCCATGGGTGAGAACGTCGCTCTGATCGAACGATACTTTGCCGCCTTCGGGGCAGGCGACATCGGCACTGCTCTCGATTGCATCCACCCTGATGCGATCTGGCACGTCGATGGCGACCCGGCAGTCGTCACTGTAGGAATCATTCAGGGGCGTGACGCGGTGCGCCGCTGGCTTGACGCTTCCCGACCGGCTTTCGACCGTTAGCTTTCTCCGTCGATCGCCTGATCGGGGAGGGCGCCGACGTGATCGCGCTAGGCCGGTTCCGGCACCGCGTCCAACCGACCGATGCCATAGTGGACAGCGATTACGCCATCCGCTTTACGATCCGTGGCGGTCGGATTGCTCGTTACCAGATATTCGAAGATTCGCTGCTGATCGCCATGGCTCGGCATAGCGACGCAATTGCCCGGCAAGCTCGTCTCAACGAGGTGCTTTACGGTTGGGATGACAGCGGCTGCGGGCGCACCATCATTTTCCTGCACGGGCTGTTCCTGAACCGCCAATTTTGGGCCCCGGTAATCGACAGATTGGGAGAAGGCCACAGGTGCGTCGCTTTCGACATGCCAGGCCACGGCGTCAGCACCTGGCGTAATGGTCTCGATCTGGACGGTATCGCCGATGATCTGGCGCTTTGGATCGTGGAAAACGGAGCCGCGCCAGCTACAATCGTCGGTCATAGCCAAGGCGGCATGATAGCCTTACGCCTCGCTGGTCGGCATCCGGATGCCGTCAAACGTCTTGTTCTGGTGAATACCAGCGCGCGTCCCGAGTACCCCGAAAGGATTGATGCGTGGCGAGCGCGTCGCGGGGCTTTGCTGGATACCGGATCATGAAACGACGTATTGAGCGATGTTCAGCGCATGACGACCGCGCCGGGGTGGGTGAAGGCACACCCCGCCGAAGCCACGAGCGAACGCGAGGTGATGGCGTCGCATGATCCCGCATCGCTCGCGCTGGCGCTTGATGCAGCGGTTCTCGATCGCGGCGATGTTCGACCGCTACTTGATCGGATTAAGATGCCGGTGGAGGTGGTTTCCGGCGAGTCGGACCAAGCGACACCTCCCGAACTGGGTCAGGAAATTGCGGTGTCCGTTGGCCGTGGGCGTCACACCATAGTTGACGGTGCCGCGCATCACGTGCCGACCGAGCAGCCGGATGCCATCGCTGCCCTGCTTCGGGATGACTGATATGATCACACCGGTCGAGCCTTTCGCGCCAACAGCTTTTCGCCGTCCGGCCTGATCTCACCCTTGGGTGTGACGTGTCGGTAGAGGGTCTGGCGGGTAATGCCGAGTTCGGCGCACAGTTCGGCGACTTTCGTCTCCGGCTTGCCCATCGCCGCCTGGGCGAGGCGCAACTTGGCGGTCGTCATCTTGAACGGGCGACCGCCATGCCGACCCCTCGCTCGCGCCGATTTCAGACCGGCGCGGGTGCGTTCGACGATCAATTCACGCTCGAACTCGGCAAGGCCGGCGAAGATCGCGAAGATCAGGCGGCCGTTGGCGGTGGTGGTGTCGATCGACGCGCCTTCGCCCGCCAGCACCTTGAGGCCGATGCCGCGCTTCGTCAGGTCGCCGACCGTGTTGACGAGGTGGCGCAGATCGCGACCGAGCCGGTCGAGTTTCCAGATGACGAGCGTGTCGTCGCGGCGCAGCGCCTTCAGGCAGGCATCGAGACCTGGCCGCTTGTCGAGCCGGCCCGATGCGCTGTCCTCATAGATATGCTCGGGATCGACGCCGGCCGCGATCAGCGCATCGCGCTGAAGGTCGTGGACCTGGCTGCCGTCCGCCTTGGACACCCGCGCGTAACCGATCTGCGTCACATATACGTCCGTCTGCGTGACGGAGCGGCATTGCCCGTCGATCGATCGCTATAATGTCACATAACCCGTCTTGTGGTCTACGCTCCGTGAACAGGGTCGCTTTCCTGTTGCGTGACGAACAGGAAGCCGATGCCGTCCAGAACCATATTGTCCCCCGCCCAGCGCAGCGCGATCTTCGATCCGCCTGCCGATCGGGCAACGATCGAACGGCTCTACACCCTCGGTCCCGATGACCTTGGACAGATCGCGCGTCGCCGGCGCGGGGCGAACCGGCTCGGATATGCGGTGCAGCTCTGCTACCTGCGCCACCCGGGACGAAGCCTGCTGCCGAGTGAAGCGGTGCCTGCCGCCATGCTGGCGCTGCTCGCCGACCAGATCGGTTGCCGTACCAAGGACTTCGCCGACTATTCTGCGCGCGCGACGACGCTGCGCGAGCATCGCGCCGAGGTTGAAGCGTATCTCGGTCTGCATGCCTTCGACCGAGCAGAAGTGCGATCGATGCTGGCGCTGGGATCGGAGATCGCCACCTCGACCGATCGTGGCGATGCAATCGTCGCTGGCATGGTCGATCGCCTGCGGCTCGACCAGATCGTGCTGCCCGCGGCATCGACGCTGGAACGGCTCGCCCTCATCGTACGGGCGCAGGCACGCAAGGCCGCGCATGCTGGACTGATCCGCGACTGCCCGGCCGATCAGGAAGTAGCGCTCGAACGCCTGATCGCATCGGACGACAATGGTCGCACCCGGCTTGGATGGATACGCGAATGGTCGGAATCACCATCGGCGTCGAACCTGAAAGGCATCGTCGAGCGGCTCGACACGGTGCGCGGCATCGGGATCCCAGCCGATCGGGCGCGGCGCATCCATGCCGCTCGCTATGCCGTTATCGCACGGACCGCTGGCATCGTCACGGCACAGCATCTGCGCCGTCTCGAACGTCCGCCCCGGCTCGCCATGCTCGTTGCGGCTATGATCGAGATGGAGGCAGCGCTGACCGACGCGGCACTGGTCATGGTCGAGAAAATGGTGGGCGCGCTGTTCCGCCGCGCCGATCGCACCCGCTCCGACCGGTTGCTCGGGCAGGCGCGGCTGCTGAAGGACACCGCCCGCTTCCATGCTCGGCTCGGTCGCCTGCTGGTCGATGCCCGCGCGACCGGGCGCGATGCGATCCGCCGCATCGAGGACCAGGTGGGATGGGACCAACTCGAACGCAGCATCCGCTTCGCCGAGGATCTCACCCGGTCGGCCGACGACGGCTTGGCGGAAGTGATCGAGCGCTATCCCGCCGTGCGGCGGTTCGCCCCAACATTCCTCGCCGCCTTCACCTTCCGCACCGCGCGGTCGGGTGATCCGCTGCTCAGCGCGATCGAGGCGCTGCGAACGATGTACCGTGACGGCCGCTCGGTCCTGCCGAAGCGACTGCCGATCAGCTTCATCAAGCCGCGCTGGCGCAAGGTCGTGCAGCCAACCGAAGGGACGATCGACCGCCGCGCCTATGAGATCGCAGTGATCGTCCACCTGCGCGAACGGCTCGGCTCCGGCAGCATCTGGGTAGACGGCAGTCGCGCCTATCGCACGCTGGACGATTACCTGCTGCCAACCTCTGCGTTCGACACGATGCGAGCCGATGGCAACCTGCGGCTGGCCGTACCGTCCGGTTTCGCCGAATGGTATGATGAGCGCCGCACTCTGCTGACCCGGCGCATGACCGAGGTGGAACGCGCAGCTGCGACGGGTGAACTGATCGATGTGACGATCGAGCGCGGGCAGTTGCTGATTTCGCGGATCCGACGAACGCCGTCCGACGATGCCGAGGCGCTGAAGGCCCGGCTCTACGCGATGCTGCCGCGTGTGCGGATCACCGACCTGCTGGTGGAGGTCGCCGCATGGTCGGGCTTCGCCGACCGTTTCGTCCATGCACGTAGTGGCGATCCGGCCTCCGACCAGTCCGCGCTGATGGGTGCTGTCCTCGCTGATGCGACCAATCTCGGGCTGAGCCGGATGGCGGAAAGCTCGCGTGGGCTGACCCTGTCCCGCCTGCGCTGGACGGCGGAATGGCATGTGCGCGACGAAACCTATCTGTCGGCGCTGGCGGCGATCGTCGACTGCCATACCGCGCACCCGCTCGCCCAGGTCTGGGGGCCAGGCGACACATCGTCGTCGGACGGGCAGTTCTTCCGCGCCGGCGGTCAGGGCGAGGCCCGCGCCGATCGCAACGCCCGCTATGGCACTGATCCCGGCGTGCTGTTCTACACCCATATCACCGACCGCTTCACGCCCTTTCACACCAAGGTCATTGCCGCCAATGCCGGCGAAGCCGCGCATGTCCTCGACGGCCTGCTTGATCATGAGAGCGAGCTGGTCATCCGCGAACATGCGACCGATACCGCCGGGGCTGTCGATCATATCTTCGGCCTGTGCCATTTGCTCGGCTTCCGCTTCGCACCGCGGATCCGCGACCTCAACGAGCGCCGGCTGTACGGCCTCTCACCGCTCGATCCCTGGCCGACACTACGCCCGCTCGTCACCGGCCCGGTCAACGTCCGCGCGATCGAAGAGAATTGGGACGAGACGTTGCGGCTTGCCGCCTCGATCCGCGCCGGCACCGTCAGCGCCTCGGTCATGCTCCGCAAGCTGGCGGGTTTTCCGCGTCAAAACCCAGTGGCCCGCGCATTGCGCGAGATCGGGCGGGTTGAGCGCACCCTATTCATGCTCGACTGGTTCGACGATCCCGAGCAGCGGCGTCGTACCGGCAGCATCCTCAACAAGGGCGAGGCCCGCAACGCGCTAGCCCGCGCCATCTTCTTCAACCGCCTCGGCGAATTGCGCGACCGCACATTCGAGAACCAGCGCCATCGTGCCTCGGGGCTAACCCTTCTCACCGCAGCCGTCACCCTTTGGAACACCGTCTATCTCGACCGTGCCGTCCGGCATCTGCGCGGCAGCGGTGCCGAGGTGCCGGACAAACTGCTTGCCCACGTCGCGCCATTGGGCTGGGAGCATATCGGTCTTACCGGCGATTATCTTTGGAGCGAGATGGACAAGCCCCGCGAGCGATTCAGGCCGCTCCGCCTTCACCAGACCGGCCGCGACGCTTAGCGTACGTTTTCGAACATCCTCTCACCGGTCCCCGGATCGATGTGGTCGTCAGGCGCGGGGGCGGGGTTCACCGACCGCAGCCATTGCTCGAATGCAGGGCGTCGGCCTGACGCCTCCTCCCGCGTCTTGGCAAGCCCTTGTGAGAGCGAGAAGGCGACAAGGGGATCATGGGTGCCCCACCGGAGCAGCTCACGCGCCCAGAAGCCGAACCAGGGAAGGCCGGTCGTTTCTTTCCAGTCGCTCAGCGTCGGGATCGTCAAAACGTCCGCTGCTCCGCTCGACCAGGCCTGCGCCACGACCGCGCCGAGTGCCATGCCCAGACGATATTCGATATTGTCCGCTACGAAGCGTTGCCAGGCCCGCAGCTGCTCAGCTGGGGGCGGGGCAATGGCCGGTTCGTTCAGCCACCAGCCGAGGACGTCGTTCCATCGTTCGAGCAGACCTTCATCGGTGTCGGTCCGCCGCACGCGAAAACCGTATCCCCGGTCCTGTTCTATCAATCCGCCAATCCGCTCGAAGACGTCGATGCGTTGCGCCGGGCTGAGGATGCCATAGTCAACCGCAGCTACGATCTCAGCATGGATCGAAGGTGCGATCGCGGCGAACCGCCGCCCGATCACGGGCGTAAAGCCGAACTGGTAAAGGCGGCTGCGCTCTGCGCGATCAGGATAAAGCTGCGTAACGATCCCGACACCACGTCGAATGAATGCTTGTTCGAGCCATGCTTCCTGCGCGCTTGCCGCAGCACTGAAGGTTCGTTGCCAGACGCTGACAAGATGCGCTTCGACGGAAGCACGAGGCATATCGCCGTCGCTGAATTGCTGGAACTCCTCGATCATGGCGAGAGCTAGGCCGTCGATCTCATCCATGGCGTCAGCCAGGCGTGCCAGCGGATCCACCGTTCCGGTACCCGCGGCGCCGCTCACAGTGACCGGAGCGGTTACCTCAAGCCAGTTCAGGAAGTCGTCGGGCGACACTCCGAGCAACCGGAAAGCGCGATCCCAGATCAGCTCCAGCAGCATAACCAACGGCGATGGCACCGCATCGGCGTCGCGCTCCTCGATCACGAGCGCGTCGCGCAGCCGCTCATAGTCCGCGCTCAGGTCGGCGAGTTGCCGGCGCTGGGTCCGCTGCGATCCCGCCGCAGTGGTGGAGATCTGGCTTGGAAGTGCGACGAGCGTCAGGCCTTCGATCCCTCGTGAGGCACCTGGGCGTCCCGCTCGCCCGGCAAGATTACGAAACTCCGCGGTCGCAAGCGGGGCAATGATCGGCTGCTCGGCGACGGGATCCCACGAGCGCCGCTTCAGCGAAGTCAGGAAGATCAGATCGAACGGAAGGTTGACCCCTTCTGTCAGCGTCGCGGTGGCAACCGTGATAGGACAGATACGCTGGTCGATCATCTCGACCATCAGTCGACGCAATCGCTGCGGCATCTGTCCGTGACTGGTGGCGATCCCCCGATCGAGCAGGAACAGCTCGAAGCTGTCGTTGCCGCAATAATCGAGGCAGGCTGCGCGCGCCTCATCGAACCGCACACGCTGCGTGCCTTCTGGTGGCTGGAATTGAAGGATCGCTCGCCAAGGGGCAAGCTCGAGCGCTTCCTTGTACCAGCGCATGGTCTGCTCGGGCTCTTGCGCCACCGAGATAAGGATCCGCTGATCTTCCTCGACGAGGTGCAGCGCTGTCCACAACACGCTTAGCGTATTGAAGCGGTTGAGGCTGTTGCGCCACGATGACGGCAGCTGTGGCATGGGAGCGACGCGCAGCGGCAGGTATACCGGATCGTCCTGCCCCCGCAGATAAAGCGGACGACCGTTCATTAGGTCGAGCAGCACCCGCCCTGCGCGATTGGGTGCCGTTTCGAGGACGCCGATCACTTGCCGCGTACTGCGATACCGAACGCCGACCGCCTGGGCATCAGGGCGTCCCTCGATCCACCGCGCCACCGGCTGAGCCGCGCCCCCGGCAACCGCGGTCAGCGCGATGCGCGCGATGTCGGGCTGTTTCGCGACGATCCGCGCGACCAATGCCTCCAGCCGGATCGATCGATTGCTGTGCTCGGCGAAGCTGACCCGCGTGGAGTCACTCGCGTCGGGCACAACCTGATGCGCCTCATCGAGGATGAGGAGCTTGAGCCGCGCCAACAAAAGTGGGCCGAGATAGCGCATCAGCGCGTCGGCCTTCTCGACCGTGGCGATCAGTACGACGGGCCGCTCGGTGGTTAGCCAAGCGTCGGTGACGCCCCAGTCAGACCCTCCATAAAGACCGGTGATCAGGCATTCACGGCCGAGCTCGGACGTCAGTTTGGCTTCGACCTCGTTGGCGAGCGCCCGAGATGGCACGATGTAGAGTGCCAGCGGACCGATCATTGAAGGCTCGGCGCGCAGCAGCAGCTCCTTAACGATCGCCAGGTTGGCAACGAGCGTCTTTCCCGAGCCGGTTGGCGTACACAGCGCAAAGGAATCGTCCTGCAACAAGCGTTCGAGGCCGTGTAGTTGCGAGGTCCACAAGATGCCGCGGCCGCGGCTGAACTGGTCGCGCGCATAGGCGCTGAGTGTGTCGAGCCGCTCAGGACGCAAGGTGGCGAGCGCACGTAGCGGCTTGTAGATGGAGGCGGTGGCGTAGCGATCAGCGACGTCGCGAATGAGCGAGAGGACAAGTGCCGCGTCGTCGCTGAAGGTGCGGGCCGCCATCTCATCGAGCGCGTGCAGCTTGGCGAGCGCTCGCTCGAGGCGCACATCGTCGCCGCGACGCAGGCAGTCCGCGACGAGTCCCACGCATCGGACAAGCTCGATGGTGAAGTACCAGGTGACACGGTCACCATCCTCATGCTCGGCCTCGTTCAGGGCAGCGGCGAGCAAAGTGCCTTGGTCCGCACCGGTGAGATGGGGATGGTCACTCCAGAAATCGGCAGCCTGCGCCATCACCGCGTTGAAGTCGGCCCGCAGGAACGCTGCCAGAAGTCGAACGCCATTCTGGTCCGAGGTGACCTGGGCAAGCAGCCCGGCCGCCATCGCAGGCAGGCCACCGAGCTGGTACGCGCCAGCCGCCAGAAGTTCGATCGGCACTACCGTGCGCAAGCCATCGTCGGCGCGCGCGAGCCACTCGAGCAACTCACCCGTCCGACGATAGCAGTCGATCGCGCCGGGTGAGGACGGCCCATCAAGCGTACGAAAGATGTGGGCGGCATGAAGCAGCCGACGTGCATCGCTGAGCTGACCTTCCGACTCCTCAGATGCCCACTGGATCGTCGGAACTTGCCAGGTTGCCTGGAGGCAGCGCACGAAGGCGCGTGCTTGCGGTCGCGTCAGCGCGTTTTCGATCGCAAGACGATCGCGCACTTGCTCGGCCACCAGCCGTCGCTCTTCGTCAGCCACGGCTCAGGCCTTCCACAGGGACGAGTAGAGGCCGTCGATCAGTGCCTCACCGCCGTCGAGAATAAGCTCAACGACTTGGAGGTCGTGCCCAGACTGATACTCGGCGGGTGGTTGCTCCCACGGCACCAGCACGCTGAGCTTCTTGCGCTTCTTGGCAGCGTTGCCGGCTATGACAACGAGGTTGGTGCGGGCAAGCGTTGGCGTTGCCGCGGTGATGGCAGCGTCCATCGAAGCGATTGCACTCGCGTGATTGATCGGGTCACGCAGCTCAAGCAGGCGTTGCAACTGGCGAAGTCCCTTTGGCACGACGCTGTCACGGTTGACCTCGAACCAAATGCCCTGCCCATTGTGGATCTTCTCACCCGTTGTGGGGCAGGTGGCGTTCTTCTCGCCGTGGAGCAAAGCGGCTACTGCGGAGTCGGTCAGTGAGGCACGCCATTTGGCCTCACCGACGATTACGCGGATGACGCGGCCGGTCGCGTCGAGCCGGATGCCGACAAAATCGGAGCCGAATCGCCCGAACACCTGCCGCTTGCGGCTCGGATCGTACCGTAGATCCCACAGATAGCTTTCAACATCGGCGTGAAAGCGGAAGAGGAAGATCGGCACCGACCAGGGATGCTCGCCGACCAGCTCGTCAGCGTAGGCTTGTGTGACGAGGCCTGCGATTACCTCGCCGAACAGGCCGCGGCGCGCTACAATAGGCAGGCAATCAGGATAGCAGGCGTGAGCGCCGGAAGCGGTGGCATCGGGATGGAGGTCGATCCCGACCTGCTGATGGAAATGTTCGCGGGCATCGAGGTGGGCGGATTCGAAATACGGCTTCAATGCATCGATCAGTGCCTGATCGATGGGTTGAATCTGTTCGAGCAGGAGATGCCCGTAACGATCCTCGACCGTGCCATAGGCATCAAGCCATGCCTGAAGTGCAGAAAGAGGGGGCGGTTCGGTGTGCACGCGTGGAGCCTAGCGGATGATGACGACCTTGATAGCGGTTTCGCCTGCGACGTCTTTCCACGCACGATCAGCGGTATAGGCGCTGACGCCGAGGCGGCGCGCCAGCGCAAGGCAGAAGCGATCACCGAGCGACAGGCCGGCGTTGGCGGTTGCGGCCCGTAAGCTTCCAGCTTCCCATGCCAAGCTGTCGTCGGCGGGTACGACGGTGTAGGGCAAGGCACCGAGCATCATACGCACATCGTCCAAGGGCGCGCCAAGATGGACGAAGTGGCTGATGACCTCGGCCTGGTTGATCGCGCAGACCGACGCGTCGGCGATCACGCCGGCGACCTTGCTCGCGCCGCGCTCACCCTTCAGCAACGCAAGGATCGCCGAGGCATCGAGGACGACATGGGTCATTCGCCGCTGTCCTGGTGCCGTGACGCCAGAAAGTCATCAACAGACACGCCAGGCTGTTGCGCGTACCGCTTGGCAATCGCCTGCGCCTTGGCCACCGCCTGCCCAACCGTCCGAAGGATAACGCCATCAGGCGTTTCCTCGATCAGAACCACGCCGCCCTCTTCAAGTCCCAGACGCTTGCGAATGCCTACCGGTAGGCTCATGCGCCCATTGGGTGTGATGTTGACCTGCAGCGTCATGTGACAGCATCCGAGAAAGGTGGTATTAAAGGCGATATATGGCATAATGGTTCGCAAGAGGCGAGGGGTATGCCTATGCCGCCGTCAGATCCACTGGCCACAATAGTTACTAGCGATAAATGGTATTCCTGCTACTACGAGCCGTGCTCAAAATTGCGGTCGTGACGGAGGCGAAACGGTGATTGTCGATATTCCGACACCCGGCGAATTTCACACTGCCGGCGTCAACCAGCTCTATCTCGCGTGGAAGATCACCATCGGCGCGCAGCAGGCGCTGACGAGGATAGGCGCTGCGGCCGACGACCAAGAGGCGGCCGACGACTATTGGCGCAGCGTCCAGCCTGAACTGGCCAACGCCTACAGCCTGATCCAGCAGGCGATGGAAATGGCGCTGAAGGGGCGGATCGCCGCGGTGTCGCCCTTTCTGCTCCTTGGCAATCCCGCGGACTGGCCGGGGAAGGGGGCGACGGAGCCGCTGTCCTTCGGCGAATTGCCGACGCTAGATGCGTCCAAGCTCGTGAAGGTCCACAACCTCCTGATTGACCCGCCGCTGGACGCGGCCTTCGCAACCTTCTGGGAGACGGTCCGGCGCGATCGCAACCGGATCATGCATTCAACCTCGCGCACGACCTTCACTGCAGGCGCGGTGGTGCTCGCCATTCTCCGCGCTGCCAAGACACTGTTCGCGGACATGCCTTGGCCTGATCGCCTGCTCGCCCAGGAGGCAGGGCAGAAGTACGCGATCTTTGGGATGGACGATCACGTCTACAGTGAGGTCGTCGGCGAGATCGGTTGCGCCATCGCGCTGCTAACGCCGGCCGACGCACTGGAGCTCTTCGACTTCGATCGGCGACGGCATGCGTATGTCTGTCCGCAATGCCTTGCCAACTCCGAGCGGGATTTCGCGGCAGGCCTTCCCAAGCTCGCCCAGTTTTCAAACAAAGACGCAGGCGAGACGGCGTTGCGCTGCATCTTTTGCGAAACGGTCAGCATGGTCGACCGCCACGATTGCGAATATCCGGACTGTCCCGGCAACGTCATCACTCGCAACCTATGCCTGACCTGCCTCCGGGAGCAGGACGAGCAATTCGCCCTGACCCCCGCGTTCCTGATCCGAGCACCCGACGACCTACATGATTATGAGTTCGTCGTCGGGCGGGAAAGCGGAGGGCGACGGGATGAATATCGGAGCCATCGCGAGCGCGCCGCGGACGATGAAGATGCGATCGCCTACGGGCGGCGTATGCTGGACGCCGCCCACTTACGGGTCTGGCAAACGGTTTCGATCTTCCAGCGCGAGGGATGCTCTGTCCTGCTGGAGCCGGAGACCTGTCGCCCGATCGGACATTGGGCGCGGGAAGACGGCGGATTGCTCTGGCATGCCGGCATCCTCGCCTACAACTACGCCGCCCATGGACCGGTCTGATGACGAACGCTGGTCCCGCGACGGATAAGGCCCCCAGCGAAGACGGTGGAGCGCCGCCCGCATCTAACGCCGTCGCCCCGCTCGCGCTGACACCCTTCAGCTCCGTGCCGCTGATCGAGCGCATCACGGCCGACGACGAGGCGCGGGTTGCATCGTATGTGGCGCGGGCATCGGCCGCGTCAACGGTCCGCGCCTATCGCTCCGACTGGCGGCTCTTCACAGACTGGTGCGCAGCGCGCGGCTATCAACCGCTGCCGGCCACCCCCGAGGTGACGGCCGCCTATCTCGCCGAGATCGCTGACGTCGGCACGACGTTCTCCGCGGGGCGTCCGCTCTCCAAGGCATCGATCGAGCGTCGCCTCGCAGCGATCGTGTTCGCCCATCGCGCGGCCGGGCTCGAACCGCCGACGACGCAAACCGGTGCCGCCACGCTGAGCGCCATGATGCGTGGTATTCGCAATGCCAAGCGCTCGGTCCGGCGCGCCACCAAGCGACCCGCCGACGCCGACGTCCTGCGTGACATCGTGCGCGGGATCACCGGCGATACGATGCTGGACCTACGCGATCGCGCTTTACTCACGATGGGCATGATGGGCGCGTTCCGCCGATCCGAGTTGGTGCGGATCCGGGTCGAGGATATCGCTCCGCATCCGCGCGGGCTGTCGATCACCATCCCGTTCTCCAAGGGCGATCAGGCGGGCGCGGGGCAATCGGTCGCCATTCTGGAAGGACGCCGCATCGAACCGGTGCGTCACCTGCGGGCTTGGATCGAGGCCGCCGAGATCACCGCAGGAGCGGTGTTCCGTCGGCTGACCCCGCACGGCCGGGTCACCGATGCGGCGCTGAGCGAGCAGTCGGTGGCATTGGTGGTCAAGAAGCGCGCCGCAGCGGTGGGCTACGACCCGGCGCTGTTCGCGGGTCACAGCCTGCGCGCCGGCTTTCTCACCGAGGCGGGGCGCACGGGAGCGACGCTGTTCAAGATGCAGGAACACAGCCGGCACAAGTCGATCGAGATGCTCAGCACCTATGTCCGGGACGAGGAAGCTTTCCGCAACCATGCTGCGGAAGGGTTTGCATGATGGCGTGTGGGAGCACAATGCGGACAAGCATCAGGGCTTGAAAATGACTGTCACATCACCGGTAATAGGGCTGCAGGCCGGTTGTTATAAGACGAACAGCGGTTAACGATATATCAGTGCGACTTCGCGAAGGCTTTGATGCTTTCCACCATCGCCTCAACGACGCGCTCGAATTGCTCGGGGTTGCGGACCGAGCCCTTCAAGTCATCGGGCCACTGCGGATTAGCATCTGTCCACTTCATCAGGTCAAACGCCGCGATCCCGCGATACTGGATGACAAAATTGCTGATTTTAGCCGGGACGCGAGCGAGGACAAACTTAGCGTTGGCGGGCTTGGCGCGCGCTAGGATCACCACGGCGCGGGAGAAGCCTTGCAGGTCGTCCTCGCCCGCAAGCTCGGTCATGAGATCTAGAACGGCACCAGAGGGGGTGTTGTAGGCCGCCGATCCGTGTTCGGCGATGGCTTGGGCAATGCGTACTTCGGTGTGTAAGCTCACTTTCGGAACCTCCTTGCTGAGTCCGTCAAGCGCTTCGGCCTTAGCTCGGCGGTCGGAAGCCATGTTTCGGATCTCTACCGCGTCCTTTTCGCTCGGAACCCAGACGCGGACCTCTTGCCAGCCTTCGAGTAAACGAGCGTCGCGTTGATTTTTGACACGTTGAGTCACTGTGCGATCAACCATCGTGATCTCCGTACTGTCGTAACAGTCGTAATATGGCGCGTAACGACAGTACGTTCAAGGTCCTCCTTCTGGACGCTGCTCGCTCCGGGAAAAGAGCGAAGCGGCCATGCGATGCTGGAGGGTGTTGGAGACCAGCTCGTGTAGGAGCGCGATCATCGTGACATGCGGGTTGGCGGTCGCAGGCTCCGTCGATCTTAATCGGTGCAGAAAAGCTCGAGTTCTGGTAGCGATACATGCAAGGACAGGGACGGAGCAAGTCACAGGGGCGGGGGTCTATGCGTATCAAGTTCGTCGAAATTTCCAATTTTAGGAAGCTCAAATCCACCCATCTCGACTTCGATCGAAGAACGACGATTCTGGTCGGTGCAAACAATAGCGGTAAGACGTCTGCGATGGTGGCGCTGCGATACTTCCTTTTGGCGCCCAACCGCTTGGCCCTTCGAGACGTCACAATCGCGAACTGGACGCGGATTGACGCCGTCGGCACGGCTTGGGAGAAAGGTGCGCCTGCGGCCGATGAGCTCAACGACCTCCTCCCTTGCCTAGATGTCTGGCTCGACGTGCCGATCACTGAAATTCAGCATGTGGTTCACATCTTGCCCACTCTCGAATGGAACGGAGGCCTGATCGGTGTCCGGCTAAAATACGAGTTGGATTCCCTCGATCGCTTGAAGGCTGACTATTTGTTGAATCGGGAAGCCGCGGTGAAAGTCGCAACACCGGGGGGCGGTAGCGAACCGATTACTATCTGGCCTGAGCGACTGACCGACTTCCTCGAACGCAAGCTTCGCGCCCATGTGCAATTGAGCGCCTATCCTCTCGACCCTGCGGCCGTGGTCCCGCCGAAGAATGGCTCGGCGGCACCTCAGGCGCTCCCGGCTGGGGCCTTTCCGTTGGAGAAGAACCCGTTCCGGCATCTCATCAAAATTGACGAGATCGCTGCGCAGCGGGATTTCTCAGATGCCAGCGAGCGTGCAGCCGACGAAGAGGGGGGCAGTGATGTCACCCCGCGTCGGTTCAAGCGGCGGCTCTCGGACCAGCTTCGTGGCTATTACGATCGCCACCTCGACCCGGCGAAGACGCCTTCCGCCGAGGACTATGACGCGCTCGGCGCGATCCAACTTGCCGAGCGCAACTTCGACAAACGTCTGGAAGCCGGTTTTTCGGCGGCTTTCGACGAGCTGGAGGAGCTCGGCTATCCCGGCGTCAACAACCCAAAGCTCAAGATCACAACCCAGCTGCGCGCCATAGATGGGCTCAAGCACGGGTCGGCCGTGCAGTATCAGGTCGCGGAACCGGGGGCGGACGGGCTCAGTGCCCTGCGCCTCCCCGAAGATTACGCTGGCCTTGGCTATCAGAACCTGATCGCCATGGTTTTCATGTTAATGAGTTATCGAGATGACTGGATGCGCGTCGGGAAGGCAATGAGCGACGTCGATGCGGCGTCTCTTCCGAAAATTGCGCCCTTGCATCTCGTGTTGGTCGAAGAGCCGGAGGCCCACCTCCATGCCCAAGTTCAACAGGTCTTCATCAACAAGGCGTACACCTTGCTGCGCAAACGTCCCGAGTTGGGCGATAAGACGCAGTATCACACCCAATTGGTGGTCAGCACCCATTCCAGCCACGTGGCCCATGAGGCCGACTTTGCTAGCCTTCGGTATTTCCGGCGCCGGCCCGCTGGCGCGAAAGGCGAGACCCCGACGACCACGGTCGCCAATCTTTCTTATGTCTTTGGCGGCGTCGATGAGACCCAACGGTTCGTCAAACGCTATCTGAAGGCCACCCACTGCGACCTGTTCTTCGCCGACGGCATCATCTTCGTCGAGGGCCAGGCCGAACGGATTCTGGTGCCGCACTTCATCCGTCATCACTTCCCCGCGCTGTCCCGTCGCTACGTGACTCTCCTCGATCTCGGCGGCAGCCATGCTCACAGCTTTAAGCAACTGGTGGACGAGCTCGGGCTGACGACCTTGATCGTTGCCGATCTGGACGCAACGCACGCCGTGAAAGTGCCGCTGGCAGCGGGGGGCGAAGCAATTCGCTGGAAATCGACGAAGCCGCAGATCGGCGCCGATCAGAAGACTGCCAATCCGGTGCTCAAGACGTGGCATCCGGGTAAGGAACTGATCGACGATTTGGCCGCCCTCAAGGACGACGCGCTCGAATGTCCGACCTGCGAGGGCTACGAGTTGCGCGTCGCGTTTCAGCAACCGCTACCGCCCGTGGAGGGGGACAAAACCGCAACGAAGATCATTCCGCGGACCTTTGAGGATGCTCTCGTCTTGCAGAACATTGAGGCGGTCAAATCCGTCGAAGGGTCGCCGACGAGCAAGCGCATCCGCGCGCTTGTTGACGAAAAGTTGGGTGGGGAGGCGCTGGCGGACGAGCTGTTTGAATTGCTGAAGACGGCCGAGAAGGCCGCATTCGCTCTCGACTGCCTCATGCACGAGGACGCCACTGCGATCCGGCCACCGCTCTATATCGAGAAAGGCCTGGCCTGGTTCGAAAAGGCGATCGCCAAAGACATCGCCCTTAGCGAGCCGGTGGCATGACGATGACGCCGATCGAGTTGGGCCCCGCTAACACCGACGATGACGTTGATGACATCATCCGGACCTGTCTCAACCCGGCAGCGCCGCGCAGTTTCTTCGTCTACGCCGGTGCCGGGTCGGGCAAGACGAGATCTCTCAAACGCGCCCTGGAAGGTTTTCGCGCCCAATACGGCGACGCCTATCGACGGGCGGGCTCGAGGATTGCGGTGATCACCTACACGCGCGCCGCCGCCCAAGAAATCACGGACCGACTTGGCGAGGACCCGCTTTTTCCGGTCTCGACGATCCACAGTTTCTGCTGGACGCTGATCGGCCCCCATCAGACCGACATCCGCGTCTGGCTCCTGAAAACATTGCCCGTCACGCTGGCGGAAATCGTCGAGAAGCAAGCCAAAGGTCGCGCTGGTCAAGCTTCGATCGATCGCGATCGGGCCATGAAGGCGATCGAGCGTCGCCTAGAGTACCTTAGCGTTCCGCGAACCTTTACCTACAATCCTAACGGCGACAATTTCGGCGCGGACTCCCTTTCTCACGCCGAGGTGCTCGCGATTGCGGCCGCATTCATCACTACCAAGCCGGCGATGCAGGCGGTCGTGGTCAATAGCTATCCCTTCCTGCTGATTGATGAGAGCCAAGACACGACGAATGGGCTGATCGCGGCGCTGTTCTACCTTGCCGAGGTTCAAGGCGCGCGCTTTGCTCTGGGTCTGCTGGGCGACACGATGCAGCGAATCTACGGGGATGGCCAAGCTGATCTCGGCACGGTGGTTCCCGATGGCTGGGCGAGCCCCGTGAAACGGATGAACCATCGCTCTGGCCGGCGCATCGTGCAATTAGGCAATGCGATACGGGCTGGAGCCGATGGCCAAACCCAATTTGCACGCGACGACAGCATTGAGGGCGTCGTTCGGTTCTTCGTCGCCCGGTCCGACACATCCGACAAACCCGCGCTGGAGCGCCGAATCCATGCGCGGATGAGGACCGTCTGCGCTGACGACGGTTGGGACGGGCCGGCTGAAGACGTGAAGACGCTCACCCTCGAACATCATATGGCGGCCTCGCGTCGGGGGTTTGCAAGCATGTTCAGCGCGCTGGATGTCGATAAGAGCCTCTCGACCGGACTACGGCAAGGGAGCCTACCGGGCTTGCGTCTGTTCAGCGAGCGGGTGGCGCCGTTGTTCGCCGCGTCTGACGCGGGCGAGGATTTCGCCATCATGAATTTGCTCCGCGAAGCGTCCCCTCTCGTGAAGACGAAGGCGTTGGCAGAGAGCGAAAACTCCGCCGACCCGTTACGGGCGCCCCGCGCCGCAGTGACTGCCCTGCTAAAGTTGCGCCGGTCAAACCCCGACATGACGTTCTTGGACATTCTTCAGTGCGTCGCGGAGCATAGTCTTTTCGAGATTCCCGCCAGCCTAGCGCCCTTTCTCGAGCGAGATGCCCCGGCAACGGAGACTGACGATGTCGCCCAAGCCGAGGATGAAGCGGTCGAGGAAGGTGCGGACAGTGAATCGCCGGTCATTAAGGGCCTTGAGGCTTGGCGCGCCTTTCTGAGCCAGCCCTACCGACAGATCGTACCCTTCGTAGAATATGTCGCCGACCAAGGCCCTTACGGTACTCATCAAGGTGTGAAAGGCCTGGAGTTCGAGCGCGTCCTAGTGATCATGGACGACACCGACGCCAAGGGCTTCCTGTTCTCGTACGAAAAACTGTTCGGAACCAAGCCGCTCTCGGGGACCGATCTTAAGCGCGCCGCCGCCGGCGAGGAGACCGGCGCCGATCGGACTCGACGGTTGCTTTATGTCACCGCCACGCGAGCCGAAAAGAGCTTGGCGCTGGTGGGCTACACCGATGATCCGGCAGTGCTGGCCATCTCCGTGGTCAAGAACGGTTGGTTTTCGGCAGATGAGGTTGAGGTGATCGTGTAGGTCTGCGGCATGTGCCAGCTGCTCTAGTATGTTAAGCAAGGTCATCGACGCGATCTTTTGAGCGCCTGCGATTTTACATCGGTTCGTCATCGACCGGCTGTTCTAGCGGTGGCAGCACCCAGCCGTCGGACTGGAGGAAGTTGAGAACGTCTTCGTATTTATCAGCACGCCGCACGCGGCGAACGTGTTGGCAGAAACGATTGCGCGCGTCAGGGGTCGGCCGATCAGCGGGTACCGCGTTCCGGAGCACACCGAGCAGAAGCGTATCCGTTTCCGCTGCATCCCAGTTCTGCCCGTTGTCAATGACGGCATCTAGAAGTTGGTCAAGCTGTTGGCTGTTAAGACGGCCGGCGAACGGCGTGATGAGAACGCTGAAGTTCACTTCTGATCCGCGCCAGCTACCAGAACCTTGATACTCATCAACTGCCCGAGGCCATAGGTCGGCGAGCGGCTGAGAGGCGATTGCGGCGGCCAGATTTTCCCGATTGAGGCCGGCGATCAGCGGCAGCAGCGCGACGCGGAATTGTGGGACGGTCACGCCTGCAAGGATGCGGTAGTCGGCGAGGGCCGCGGGGTCGGCGTTGTCGATGGTCGCTTGCAGGGCCGTCCGCGTTGGCTCCTGAAGCTCTGGCCAGAAATCCGGAAAAGCGGCGATGAACGCGATGGCGCGAGGGCGGTTCGCCGGCTCGAGGTTGTCCATCAGCCTGACGATCGCCATGGAGATATCTGGCCAGGCCTCAGCAGCGCGTTCGCGCACCGTGACCAGCGAGGGGATAATCTTGCGATGGAGCGGCTCCCATTGCGCGGGTACGCCCTTGAGAAGGGATTTTGCCAGCACCGTGCCGAAGTTGCGGACGTTCTGGGCGCGGACGCGCGCCAAGTAACGCTGGTCGACATAGTCCATAATACGTTCGTATTCCGTCGGAAAGCCCGGCGACTGCACGTCAACGTCGTAAAGGTCGAAGATCGCTTTGCCCTGTAAGGGCTCCTGAGAAAGCACGAGATCGACCGCATTGACGAGGTGAAGCCGCACTAGCTCTGGCGATGGCGCGAACAAATCCGCCTCGGCCGAGAAGGCCGGGTGCGCGCAAAGATGTCTGTCTTCGCGCAGGCGCTCCAGATGCGTTCGGGCGATGCGATTGACTACCTGGGTGTTGGCCGTTGCGTCTCCGAGGATGCCCCCTTCGAGCTGAAGCAGCTTGGGGATGTCGCCAGTGACGGTCGCGTTATCCCACGCTTGAAGGAAAGCCGTCGCGGCCGCATCGCCCATAGCGCTCAACTCGCGATACTTGGCTATCAGGTCGTAGACCAGGGCAACCCAGGCTGAGGTGAGTGCGCCACGCAACGCGCCGGCCTTGTAGGCCTTCACCGCATCAAGAAAATACACCTTCGACTGCGGATGCCGAATTTGAGTGAGGAGAATGTCGAGATCAACAAACCCAGTGTCCACGGTTTAAGCCCCTCAAATGATACGTCGTTCCGCGCCGAGCGGGATGATCCAACCGCCAGCGCGATCTGGCCGCGCGAATTCATCGGGGCTCACTTTTGCTGCCAGGCGACCGCGAATGGCATCCGCTTCCCCGTCGATTGCCGCACGGATTAGATCCCGGTCTACTCCGACGAAAACCGGGCGAAGGTTGAGCCGGGCCAGAGCCTCCTGATCAATAGTACTAGCGACCGCGTCGGTAATCGGGCCGGCCCGCGTGACAATCCCGCCCACCATGCCGCCGATATCCTGGCTCTTTTCCATTTGTCCTATCGTCGCACTGTCGAGGATGGTGCGTGCGCGAGCGGCCGCGTCCCGGAGTGGTCGCGGAAACGTTTGGCGTGTCAGAGCGCGTAGTGCCTGAGCGAGTTCTGTATGGCCGAGAGGTTCGATCATATTGGCGACATGCAGACGAAGCAGCCCGATGAACGGAGCGTCCTTGTTTTGCGGATCGATGGGATCGCCCTTGTCGATGGGATCGCGAACCGACAGGTGAGCATCAGCGGGACTGGAATTGGCCACGCCCCACCGGCTTGCGATCGCGATCCGCTTCACGGTGACTTTTTGGCCTTGGACGGTCACGTCAATGCGCCCGGCTTGCGTCCAGGCGCGCGCGAGTGCTTTCGCCGGTCCGCCCGGGTCGTGACAGCCCTTTGCTTCCGCGATCGTTAGTAAGCTGAGATCGGATTTGCATGCGATCCAGTCGGGGAGATCGCCTCGGGCAAGGCGCTTGATCCTGACCTGCTTGCGACGGTCGAGATCGATCATGTGGTTGCCGAGATGGGCGAAGATGGAGAGATCGAAATATCGCTCGAGATAGGCGCGGGCGACGAATCGTCCGAAAAGGCCCGACAACGCGACCTTCACTTCGCGCGCCTGGCCCAGCGGTTGTCTGAAAATGAAGGATGTGCCCGCTCCGGTCGGCGTGAGCAGGGCATCCAGAATCGACCATGCGCCATAGGCTGCGCCCGGCGTCTGAAGCACTTCGCGGATGCCGGCGTCTTCAATTTCAGAAACGTCCAGCGCGATGGTCGCGCCCGGGGACGGGTCAAGTGAAGGCGGCGTGAAGCTGTAGATGAAGGTTCGGGTCATAGCGCCAGCGCCCGCTTGAGATCATCGCGCTCGAAGGCGCTGGCCATCCGGGTGATTTCGCCGGAGCGGGCGCCGGCCGCCTTGGCGGTGGCACGCCACGTTGCGGTCACGGTCGCGACCTCTTTGATGATTGCGCGGGCCTGCTGCAGTGTGAGGCCGAAGAACTCCGAAGCCGCCTCAAGCAGGCCGAGTGAGCACGTGCCCTCATCGAGGTCGATGTTCGTCGTCAGCACCCGCGCCTTGAGGTCGATGGGCACAGGGTTGAGGTCGTAGGCGGGGGAAAGAGACCATCCCGCCGCGCCGAGCCAAAGGAAGCCATGGTTGCGCAGGTGATCGTCGACATTGGGAATCAGTACGTTGAAGGCGACGCGCCGATAGACAGCACGTAGTCCTCCTTGCCAGCGCGAATTTCGACGCGGCAGCGTTGAGCATCACCGTGCTTGCGGCGCTCTAGCGCCGTGAACTGCTTCTGCAGGTCATCAACATTGCAGGCCATAGATTGAAGCTGCGGTTAAAACCCATTTCGGTCAAGTCACTGGATGCGTCGAATGAAGTTCGACGTCAGCCATGGGTCAGTCTCAGCCTGTTGCACTCGGTGAGGTAGCCTCGTCGCGCCAGAAGTCGCAGCTAAAATTATTAAGGTAGCGGCTGTGCGCACTGGCGCGCGTCTCGAACAACCGAGGGATGGCGGCGCCGTTGCCGCCCTTCTGCAGATACTCGCGCACCGAATGGATGGCGAGCATACGGAGGTGCTCCCAATGGCGGTAGAGCTCGTCCTGTTGGGCCTCCGCCTGTTCCCTAGCGCTCGGCTTCCGCTTGGGCTGCGGCCGCGTGTAGTCTGGGCTGAGGTCAACCTGCTGGCTGAAGGTGATGCTGCCGAGTCGCCACCCGTCCGCTGCCGCATCGCGCCACTGGAAGCTGACCCGGACCTCGATGCGCTCCCGCAGGAGCGAGGGCGGCGTGATCAGATCGTCGATCCGGAAGCGTTCGAGTTCCTTATCCTCCTCGACCATGCGGGCCTGCATCTCGCCGACGGCCCGGACGAGGTCAGCTCCGGCGTCGTTCGCGCGCTGCCGCGTATCGCTCCGCTTCTGCGCCGACTTGGCTTTGATGTAGCTGTCTAGGTCCCGTTCGAACCGCCGCAGCCGGCCGGTAACGTGGGCGCCGCAGCTCGCGAGCCTGAGCTCGTGGAGCGCGCTCGATCGGCAGCTACAGACCGCCTCATCGATGAGCTTGCGCAGCCCATCCCGGTCGATCGAAGCGAGCGCGCTGCGCTCGTGCTCGTTCAGGTACAGGCTCACCGCCTTGCCTCCAGCTCCGTCATTACCCCATCCCGTTAATCCGCATCGTGAGCGCGGATACATAGTCGGGTATCTCATACTCAATCAGGTCGTCATTCCCGTCGAGCAGCTCGGCCAGCCGCGTTAAGTAGCCAAGGTCGGTCGATCGTCCACGTCCGCTTAGCAGCGCGTCGATGAGGTAGGCTCGGAGAGCCGACTGGTCGCCGTCGTCGGGGTGCAGTTCCTTGATCGGCCGGATCGCGACATCGTGGAGGGTCTGGACCACGCCCTCGTCTACCTTCCGCGACCCGACCGCCACCGAGAGCACGCGGCCGAGCGCCTGCGCCGCGGCGAAGGGGATGGTCGCGGGATTGTCCCTCCGGTCGGGAGCCCTGCGGTGGACTGCGCCCTCCGGCAAGTGCCGCAGCATCCCGACCCAGGCGGCCAGGTGGCTCACCAGCTCGTAGAGCAGGCGGGCGGCACGGGTCGGAAATTCGGCCGTCCGGTCGATGCCGGCGCCGCTAGAATCGTAGCCGTCTTCGAGCAGGTCGGCGAAGGAGGTGAAGTAGTAGAGCCACATGTGGTAGCCGACCCCCTGCTTGGCGGCGGCGCTGACCATGATGTCGAAAAAGAACATCCCCACATAGGTCGGGTCGCGCAGCTGGTCTCGCTCGAACCAGTCGGGCTGACCATTGAGCCACGCCCAATATTCAGGTCGTTCGTCGCCGCCGAGTAGGCGCTTCAGGTAGTCGCCGACCCCCTGCCATGCCGACAGTTCCTCGGCAACCTTGGCATCGGCAAACAGGAAGTGGAGGATGCGGTTGCGTTCTGAAAGGTGATAGCCGATCAGTCCTTCGGAACGGTCGTTGGTGGCAATCTCCTGGTAGAGCGCGCTCCCTGGCCGCCGCATCAGCTCGCCAAGAAAGCGCTCGAGGAACTCCGCGCCGCCGTAGATCGGCTCGCGTATCAGCCCGAGCGAAAAGTACGGCCGGCGCGACACGATGTAGTCGAACAGCTTGGGCGAGTTCATCAGCAGCTGGAGCAGGTCGCCCGCGGCGCTCTCGCCCCGGCGCCCCGCCGGCACGAAGCGCGCCATCCACCGCACCGGAGCCGCGGCCCACTCGGGCCAACCCTCGCCGCTGTACCGGCGCGTTCCCGGCCGGAGCAGGTAGCGCCGGAACGAGTGCTCAGGTGTCGGCCCGAACTCCTCCAGCCAGTCGCGCAGCCGCTGCCGGGCACAGCGCCGGCGGCTGGCGTGTGCCAGTAGTGCGATGTGCGGCTGGATCAGCTCCAGTGCGTCACCGTACCGCTCCTCGTCGATCAGCGTGGTCGCCACCTTGGCGAACGACGGCACGCTCGCCAAGGTGGGCTTGGAGACCGCATGCAAGGCTACCGCGCCGAATAGCCACGCGCAGGCGAGCAAGAAGGCGAACTTGCGTGCCGGGCCGGGCTCGGCGCCGCCCAAGACCAAGCCGCGGCAGACCTGGCTCAGCGCGAACGAGCACGGCGGCGGCGACCAATCCTGAAGCTCGAACCCGATGATCAGCCCGAACATCGGCACCGCGAGGACGAGCTGCGGCCGCCAGGTCAGAGATACGCGCTGCCGCTGCACCGGAGACAGGACCGCGTAGATCGCCGCGGCGAGCGCGAGTATCGTGAGGAATCCGTCGAGCGTCATGGCGCGACAGGAGCCTCGGCGGCCATGGCTAGGGCGCGCTTGTGGTGACGAGGCTTCACTGGGACCCCATACCGGGCGCGGGTCATTTGGACCAGCTCTGCAGCTCCAAGGCTAACACATTAGTTGAATCAACGTCCGCTTATTGGGAGCCGCTGAAGTCGCAGGAGCGTCTACTTCTGGGTCTCTCCGGCCGCCTGATCGGCCCGAAGATCGTGGCAGCAGGGCCTAGCTCGCCAAGGCAGCGGGGGGACAGAGTGTGGCCGCGCCGATTGCTGATGCGACACGAACTATGCAGCGTAGCGTCCGTCCTCAAGCTTACGAAGCATCCCCATGCCCGCCAGTGCGTCAAGAACCGGGATCATCGAAGCCGCTCGTTTCCCGACGAACGACCGGGCGACGTCCTGTGGCGCCATTGGCATGGCCGAACGTGTAATGACGCGTGCGACGGTCACAAACTGCTCAGGCAAGCCATTCGGCCATTCGATCCGCGTCCTTTTCAGCCTATCTGCCCTGTTGAACTGCAGAACCGATTGGGTCGGCTTCCGCCGATGCGACTTGGCCTGGTAATTGGGCCGGAGCCAGTTGATAGTTCCGCTGCGTTCTTCCTCAGCGCGCGCGTCGTTCAAGGCCACGAGCCTCGCCAGCATCTCGTCGGTGTCCGTATTGGCCGGCCAGCCATAGGCCTTGGCGACCGCCCGATCGATTTCTGCATGATAATGGCTAAGCAACGAGACCTCGCCCTTCTCGGCGATCAAGCGGACCTTTGGCTCCAGCACTTTCCCCTGTGCTTCTGCTTCACGCATGGCCACACGGGTCGTGTAGAGTGAGGTGAGGGTTAACTCAGGATGCTTGGCTTGAACCCGGCGCCGTAAGCGGTCGAGCTTGCGCGCGAAGGAACGAACTCTCTGCTGCCCCTCCGCGCCGCACGGCGGAAACGGAAAGGGGTCGAAGCACGTCTCGTTCTGATAGCGCGGATCATCACCAGAGCCCATCCGCCCACCTGCGCGGAGCGCCCAGACAGAGTGCGCGGTGCTCGAGAGGACGCCAAGGATATATGGGTCATCGGAAGCAACAGCGATGACCGAACCATCGACTAGCCGGCTCGCGCTGGGTATAAACTTGAAGAACCGCTCCGTCGCCGTCTCGCTGGTGACGATGTATCGGCGCAGGCTAGCAATGGCACTGCGGAGCCGAGGCCGGGGTTCAGCAAACTTCCACCAATTCAGACGATACTGCTCGCGATCATTCTCATCACGCTCGGGTTTGACATGATCAAACAGGTAACGGTGCACCGTCGAATATCGACTGTGTAGTTCCTCTTCTGCCTCGATGTCCGAGACATCGATCGCATAAGTGACGCTCTGTCGCTCGGTAACGTCAGTACCGGCGACCACCAGAGGCATGCGATGCGCTGGCACCCCGTCGGCAATGAACTGCTCCCTTTGAGTCACGCTGATTTTAAAGCCGTCTCCAGACATCTTCACGCCCATCCGGCAGATGCCGCCGTTCGCCTTGAGCGCGGTAGCTCCCGCAACGTTGGCGCCGGTGGTGAGGTCAATGTTTATTGGCGCCGCCTCTTCCGAGAACTCCAGAATAGTTTCGCCCTTGACCCGCTTCTCCGACGCAACACTGACGAGACGCCCCACTCCTTGGCCAACAAACGCCGTCGTCATAGCGATTCGGACCGAAGCCGTTGTCTCTTGATCGTGCCACGGATGATTCGGAATGGCGAAGCTCAGGTACAGAGAACCTCCGCTGTCAGCGTCGAGATATTGCCGAAGCACGGAACGGTTGCTCGATTGAGAGATGGTTTTGGTGGTGATGAGGCCAAAACCGCGAGCGGCTCCACTCGCCACGAGCTCGGCACTGCGCGCCCACCAGTAGGTAACGAAGTCAATTTCTCCTGAAAGCTCAGCATAGACGCGGCGTAACGTCTCGACGTACGATGAACCGAGCCGCTTACGCATGCGGCGGCAGCCGATGAACGGCGGATTGCCGATGATGAAATCGGCTTTCGGCCATGATCGCCGCCGCGGGTTGATGTATTGATAGACGGGCCGACGCCCGGAGTGATCCGGGATCGGTCGACCCGTCACGGGATTGAGCTTCATCGACGTGCCGTCCCAGACGGTCTTCTCCATGCCCTTCTCAAAAACTGGAACCTTCTCGTCCCAGTCCATCAGCGCATCTGCGGCGATGATGGTGCGGACGTCTCGCAAGACTGGGGGCTCTGGCATCCGGTCTTCGCCATTCACACGGAAATGCCATTGCAAATAGCCGATCCAGAGTACCAGCTGCGCGATTTGCGCCGCGCGCGGGTTTATCTCGAGACCGTGAAAATTGGCGGGGGTGATCGTATGGCTACCAAGTTCCGATAAATAGCGCTCGTCATCTAGCGCCTCGAGCAGCTCAAGCACTTCGCCCTCGAGTTCCTTTAATCGCGCTAGCGCGACGTACAGGAAATTGCCGGTACCACAGGCCGGGTCGAGGATCGTGATGGCGGCTAGCTTCGAGTGGAACCGTTCCACCTCGAGGCGAGCATTCTCTTTGTCGCCAGCTTCTGCCGCGAGCGTGGCTGCTGTGCGCGTGCCCTCCCAGTCCGCGCGCAGTGGCTCCATCACAGTGGGACCCACTAATCGCTCGACATAAGCACGTGGTGTGAAGTGCGCGCCAAGCTTCGCCCTCTCCTTCGGGTTCAAGGCACGTTCAAGCAACGTACCGAAGATGGCGGGCTCGACTTGGCGCCAATCGGACGACGCGGCATCAATGAGAACATCTATCTCGTCTTGGCGGAGAGCCAGCGCAGTGTCGTCCTTAAAAAGATATCCATTGAACTGCCGTACGATCTCCCCGGTTTCGCCCAGACCAAAGGCGAGACCGCCGTTGTTCATCGCCTGCCACAACTGACTAAGTTGGGGAGCAAGAAGCTCAGGCCGGTCTCGAAGCTTCTTCAGCAACGCGCTGAAGCTCGACTTCGGGATCAGCCCGGTGTCCTCGGCAAACATCGTGAAAAGAAGGCGCATCAGAAAGGCAGCCACGCGATCCGCATCCTGCTCGCGCGCTTCAATGCCTCTCGCGAGAACCGCTAAGTGATCGGCAATCTTGCGGGTGACGCGCGCCGCCTCTGCTGACGGGTCGAGCGACATCGGTTTAGTCCAGATCGCCGCAAGACGTTCCCGGACCTTCTCGTCGCGGAGATCATCAAGCGTGATTCGGTAGCGGCGCCGATCCGGAAACGGTGCGTAGCCCTTACCATTGCGCTGAAAGTCCGCGTATACGTCGATGCAGTAACCGACATCGCTGACGAGCAGGAAAGGCGGCCATCCGTGTGAGCGCGGGACGTTCTTTGCATAGCCTTCCGCCTGGCTTGCTGCCCGTTGCATGGACCCCGTCCAAGCCGCCGTGCCCCGCCGAGCCATGCCGCGCTTGTAGCGGTCTTCGGCTGTCTGGCCGAAAAAGTCGCGAAGATCGGTACCTCGTCCTGCGTCCACCGCCGCCTGATCAGCGTTGCTTCCTTGCTTCGCCTCAAGAATGAACTTGCCCTTCTTGTAGCAGTCGACCCACCCGTTTGATGTCATGCCATCGATCTCCGTCTTGATGACATGCCGCTCGAAGACATAGTCGTTTTGACTCGTGTCGCTGAGCGTCGGCCGGGGCGCGTCGACGCCGAGCAATTGGCAAAGGTCGCTAACAAACAGCTGCGTGTTCGCTCGCTCGTTTCCGCCCGCCGGCTTCCACTTGGAGATAAAATCTTCGACGTCCACTGGCCTACCCTTTTCCTCGAGCATGTGTGAAACGCCGGTGCCCGATGAGCAAGCGCTTCCGAACGTAGCGGCGACCTTCGTGACCGGATGCCAGGATAGGTCACTGCCAAAAGTTGCCCGATGGGGTCGTTTTTCAGAAGGCACCTGGCAGACCGTCGGAGAGGATAGGATTTGAACGAACGCTGACTTTCGAAACGTGGTTAGATGCAGCCAGATGGCTGAAGGTGGGTCTGGTCAGCCGCCGACATACAGAGCGAGCGCCATCAAGAAGCGAACGTTTCGCGGCATGGCCCCATGCTGATCCGTGTTCCCACTTCGTTCTGAATCGAGTATGGCGAAGTCATGATCGCCGTGACCCGCAAGATCATCCACGTCGACATGGATGCCTTCTTCGCATCCGTGGAGCAGCGCGACGACCCGACGCTTCGTGGTCGTCCAGTTGCTGTCGGTCACGCGGCCGCCCGTGGCGTCGTCGCAGCCGCGAGCTATGAAGCGCGGAAGTTCGGCGTACGATCGGCACTACCATCGGTGACGGCGCTACGACGCTGCCCAGACCTGACGTTCGTGCCGCCAAGGTTCGAGGTCTACCGCGACGTTTCCCGCCAGATCCACGAGGTCTTTGCGCGCTACACCGACCTGATCCAGCCGCTCTCGCTCGATGAGGCCTATCTCGATGTGACTGCAAACAAGTGTGGCATCGAGACGGCTTGGCTGACGGCTAAGGACATCAGGGCTGCGATCCTGCAAGAGACCGGGCTCACGGCATCGGCCGGCATTTCCTACAACAAGTTCCTCGCCAAGCTCGCGTCCGACCACCGCAAGCCCAACGGCCAGTTCGCTGTGACCCCCGACATGGGCGCGTCATGGGTCGAGACGCTCTCGGTCAGCCGCTTCCACGGCGTGGGGCCGGTGACAGCGGAGAAGATGAAGCGGCTCGGCATCGAGTCCGGCGCGGACCTGCGGTCCAAATCACTCGAGTTCCTGCAACGACACTTCGGCAGTTCGGCCGAATGGTATTACGCGATCGCCCGCGGCGAGGATCACAGGCCGGTCAATCCCAACCGCGTCCGCAAGTCGTCGGGGTCGGAGACGACCTTCGATCGCGATCTGACCGAGCCGGGCGAGATCGAGGCGGGGGTACTGCGGATGGCTGACGACGTGTGGCGTTGGTGCGAAACCAGGCAGGCGTTCGGCCGGACCGTGACCGTGAAGGTAAAATATGGTGACTTTCAGCAGATCACGCGCAGCCGCAGCCAGCCCGCAGCGGTAGCCACGAAGGATGGGCTGCATTGCGCGGCACTGGAGCTGATCCGATTGGTGCTGCCGACTGAAAAGGGCATCCGGCTGGTCGGCGTGACCGTGTCGAACTTTGTAGCGCCACAGGCGGTTATGCCAAGCGGGTTGCCGATCTTCGCAGAGGTGGCGGCGTGACGCTGGACCTGTTCGACGTACCCATGCTGCCGGGGCTCAGCATCCGGGCGGACCTCATCGACGCAGCCGAGGAGCGGATGCTGATCGATCGCATCGACGCGACCGATCTCACGCCGTTTCGCTTTCAGAGCTGGACCGGCAAGCGTCTGACGACCTCATTCGGCTGGAGCTACGACTTCGAGGTGGGCCGACCGACGGAGGCGCCGTCTATTCCCGATTGGCTACGCCCGTTCCGCGGCCGGGCAGCCGCATTCGCGGATCTAAATTCGGAGGACCTGATCCAGGCGCTGCTGATCCGTTACGATCCGGGGGCGGGCATCGGTTGGCACCGCGATCGGCCGATCTACGGTCACGTCCTCGGCATCTCACTTGGCGAGCCGGCCACAATGCGTTTCCGCCGGCGGCGACCCGGCGGGTTCGACAGAGCATCGGTGCCGCTTGCCCCTCGCGCGGCCTACCACATGAGCGGACCCGCCCGGCACGAATGGGAGCATAGCATCGTCGAGATGGAACGGCCGCGATGGTCGATCACGTTCCGCAGCCTTGCAGGTCGGACATGATGGATTCCCTGACCATTCAGAAACCGGCACCGCTCACGGCGGACACGGCTGCACCCGACTTCGTCGTCGTCGACGTGGAGACCGCCTGCTCGCGCGTCAGCAGCATCTGCCAGATCGGCATCGTCGGCTTCAAGGACGGGGTCGAGATGTTCGAGTACGAGACGCTGGTCGATCCGCCCGACCGCTTCTCGTCGTTCAACACCCGCATCCACGGGATCACCGGTGACCACGTCCTCGGCGCGCCGACGTTCGGCGATATTCATGCCGCTATCGACGGGCACCTGACAGGCCGCGTCACCGTCGCGCACTCCTTCTTTGACAAAGGTGCGCTCGGCGCGGCGTGCGCGGTCCACGAGCGAAGGGTCATCGAGACGACGTGGCTCGACAGCGTCCGTGTGGCAAAGCGCGCCTGGCCCGAGCTCTCCAGTCACAGGCTGAACGTCCTGACGAAGTTTCTCGGCGTGCGACACAAGCATCATGACGCGCTTAGCGATGCGCGTGCTGCCGGCATGGTGATCGTCCGTGCCATCGAACACACCGGCATCGGGCTCGCCGGGTGGCTGTCGCCGGCCAGCGGGCGCCGCGGTCCGGCACCCAAAGCGGCGGAGACGGGTCCGCTGAAGGGTGAGCGCGTAGCGATCCTCGGTGCAGCGCGCGACGGTGCGCTTGCGCGCTGCCTCGCGGCAGCCGGCGCGCGCATCATGGCATCGGTCGGCACGACCACGACCAAGCTCGTCATCAGTGACGAGCAGCCCTTTGGTCGCTTTGTCACCGCGCACGCGGACCATCGCCGTGCCGAAGAGCTTCGGCAGGGCGGAGTACCGATCGAGATCGTCACTGAGGGGGAACTCCGTCGCCAGCTCAAGCTACCCCTGGGGTGACCAGATTCCGACTTCAAGTCGCGCAGTATGGCGTCCGGCTCTGGAACTGGTGGGAGGGCCGCTGAATGAAGGCTCCTAGGTCGGTCCCACAAGCTTTCCTCCCAACGGCACGACGTGGTAAGCCCTGATCAATGGCCGGAAACCTCACCTTCATCCACGCGGCGGACATACATCTCGACAGCCCGTTGCACGGCCTATCGCGGAGTGACGAGGCATTCTCGCGACTAGTGCGCGGCGCGACGCGCAAAGCATTTTCCAACGTCGTGGATCTGGCAATCGAGGAAGGTGCTGCCTTTGTCGTGATCGCCGGCGACCTCTACGACGGGGCTTGGAAGGATCAATCGACCGGCCAGTTCGCTATCGCGCAATTGGCGCGCCTTACGAAGGCGGGCATCCGCTCCGTGATCGCCTTCGGCAATCACGACGCTGAGAGCCGCGTCACCCGCCACCTGACCGCTCCGGAAGGGGTCTACAAGCTCAAGAGCGCGAAGTGCGAGAGCGTGCGGTTCGACGATCTCGGGGTCGTCGTTCACGGCCGCAGCTACAAGGAAGCGGCAACGACCGAGAACATCGCATCGACCTACTGCCCGCCGGTGCCCGGCATGCTCAACGTCGCGCTGCTCCACACCGCGCTCGACGGCCATGAGGGGCATGCCAACTACGCGCCATGCAGTCTGGGCGAGCTACAGGCGGCCGGCCACGATTACTGGGCGCTGGGCCATGTTCACGATCACGTGGTCCGGTCCGATCACCCGCACGTCGTTTTCGCCGGCAATACACAAGGGCGCCACATCCGGGAGACCGGCGCCAAAGGCGCTGTGGTCGTCCGTGTCGAGGAAGGCGCTATCTTGCACGTTGAGCATCGTGCAACTGACGAAGTTCGCTGGGCACACGCCCGGGTCGACGCGATCGGCGCGGCAGATCCTATGGAGGCGCTCGCTGCCATCCAGGCGCAGCTGCGTCCTGCCGTTCTAGGCGCCGACGGTCGCCCGCTGGCCGCGCGGGTCTCGATCACGGTCGACGGTCCGCTCGCGCAGCGCCTCCGTGCTGATCCCGCATGGTTCGAGGCGGAGGTCCGCGGCCATGCCGCCGGTGTATCCGACGCGCTCTGGATCGAGCGGGTGAAGATCATCGCCAACGACGCAGCGCTGCCTACCGGCCTGCCGCCCGAGTTGCTGGACATGCTGACCCAGGCGCTCGACGATCCGGACTGCCTCCGCGCGATCGAGAACGCCATCGCGCCGCTCACGGCAAAGCTGCCGGCGGATATCGGCGATCCGGATACCGCACCGCTGCTAGCATCCGCGCGGGGCCGAGACAGTGCGGCACTGGTCCGCGCTGCCAAGGCACTCGTCGAAGCCCGGCTCGGCGAGAGCGCGCACTGATGCGGTTCCGCCGGCTGGAGCTCGTTCGCTACGGCGGCTTTGCCGACCGGGTGTTCGACTTCGGCACTGGCGGTCCCGACCTGCATCTCGTCGTCGGCCCGAACGAAGCAGGCAAGTCGACGGCGTTGCAGGCGATCGGCGACTTCCTGTTCGGCATCCCCGGGCAGAGCCGACAGAACTGGCGCTACGACTATAAGCAGCTTCGCCTGCGGGCACTGATAGAGCACGACGGTGACCTGCTCGACGTAACCCGGCGCAAAGGCAACCTCGATACGCTGCTGGCCGCGGACGGCACGCCATTCAAGATCGACCCACTGCCACCGCTGCTCGGCGGCATCGATCGTGCCGGGTTCGAGCGGATGTTCGGGCTGGACCACACCAAGCTGCGCGAGGGCGGTGCCAGCATCATCGGCGGTCGTGACGATGCGGCGCGGATCACGCTCGAGGCGGGAACGGGCGTCTCGCATATTGGCAGCGAGCTTGCCCGGCTGACCGACGCAGCATCGGCCCTGTTCAAGCCGGGCGGGCAGAATCCGCCGGTGAACCGACTGATGCGCGAGCGGTCCGAGGCGCTCGCCAAAGTGCGGCAGACGTCGATCAGCGATGCCGACTGGACGCAGGCCCGACAGCGCCGCGCCGACGCCGAGGCGCGCCGCACCGCACTCATCGACGAAGCCGAGGCGCTCGACCGCGAGCAGGCGCGCCTGGATCGGGTGGGGAGGGCGCGTGCGCCCTTTGCGCGCCTGAGCGCTGCACGCGCCGAACTGGTCGGGCTGGAAGAGCTGCCCACGCTGCCGCAGGACGTCGGGGCGCAGCTGGCCACCCTCCGCGCCGACCGCGTCACGGCCGTCGAACTTGCGGCTCAGGCGAAGGCGGATCTGGCGCGCGTCGAAGAGGCGATCGCAGGCGTGGAACGGCCCGGCATCATCCTGTCCGAACAGGAACGGATCGAGGCGCTGGAAGAGCAACGGCCGGTCATTGCCAAGGCTGCGGGAGATCTGGAGCGTCGTCGCGCCGAGCTGGACCGTATCGACGCAAAGCTGGCTGCCGCGCTTGCCGAAGCGCGGATCGCACCGGGACAGCCTATCCCCTCGGCCGGGTGGCGCAGGCGTGCGGCTACGCATCTCGATGCCGTTCGAGAGTTGAAGGCCCGTGAGGCAGCGGTCGAGAAAGAGCGGGTCAAGCTCGTCCGGGACCGGGCCGCGATTGAGCGTGATCTTGCGACGGTGAGCGGGACGGTCGATCCTGCCGACCTGATCGCAGCGCTCCAGCTCTTGCCGGCCGACGCGGAAACGCGGTTGGCAGAGGCGATGATGGAAGCCGAGCGGAAGCGGACGCTTGCCGCGGAACGCCTGTCTGATCTTGCCCCGTGGCAGGGGTCGGCAGCCAGTCTGCGCACGCTTGCCGTGCCAACCGAGGCGGAAGCTGCCGCAGTGCGCGGTAGTGCGGAGGCGGCAAAGAGTAACGCAGCCGGTGGGCGCAAGGATGCGGAGGCAGCCGAGACTAGCGCGATACGGGCCGGGGCAAGGCTGAAGGGCCTGATCGCAGGCGGGACGCTTCCCACACCTGACGTGATCGCGGCCGCACGGCAGCAGCGCGACGCACTCGTCAGCCGGGTTCGCGAGCGGCTGGTGGTGCCGCATCTCAGCGACGACGATGGGATTGGCGGCGCGCTCGGTCAATCCATTACAGAGGCCGATCAACTGGCCGACCGGCGCGATGCTGAAGCTGCCCGCGTCGCCGAGTATGTCCTGACGACCGTCGCCCTCGATGAAGCGAAAGCCCTGGCGGCTGCGGCACACCGGCGAGAGGAACGATATCAGGCGGCACTGGATCTGGTCGAACAAGGCTGGACCGATCGACTGCAGATGCTTGGGTTTGAGCGCGCTATCGCACCGGCGGACCTGTCCGGATGGCTCACGAAGCGGGTCGCAGCGCTCGAAGCTGACCGCGACGCGGGGTCCGCGGAGCTGGCCCTCAAGGAGATGACGAGCCGGTTTGTGGAAGCGCGAGCCGCGATCGCGACTGCCCTTTCAGCGGCGAAGGGACCGGTTGCAACAGCCGAGAATGCGAACCTGGTGTCACTCGCGAGCGGCCATGCCGCTGCGCTGACGACCGCCGCAGCCAGTCGCGATCGACTGCTGGCGCACTCGGCCACGGTCGAACTTGCATCGGATGAGCTTGCAGTGGAGGTTGCCGACCTGGCGCGCGCACGGGTCGCGCTTGATCAGGAACGGGCAGGACTGGCCAGCGAGGCGGCTCTTCCTGCCGATGCCAGTGAGACCGTGCTTGCCGACGCTCTCGACGCCATCGCCCATGTCGGCGAGGAGACCGGGGCACGAGAAACGATCGCACGGCAGATCGAAGGTATCGAGCGGGACCGGTCGGCGTTCAATACCGAACTCGGAGCCGTGCTGGCTGAGCTGCAGGTTACCGGATCAGCCGACAAGGTCGACCACGTGCGCCAGCTTGCGGCTTCGTTGCGCGCATCGATCCGCGCGCGCGACGCGCTGGCGAGCCTTGAAGCTGATCGCGCGCGCATAGCCGGCGAGCTTGACCAAGCGGTGCGTCGGCTCGACCGCATTGCCGACGCGATAGACGCGATGCTGCACGCAGCCGGTACGACGGACGAAGCCGACCTGGACGGGATCATCGCCAGCGTTTCGCGGCGAGACCTTCTTCGAGCGACGGAACGCGGAGCGCTCGACGAACTCGCAGGTGGCGACAATGGTGCCGGACTTGATACGCTGGCGACCGAGATCGCGGACTTGTCTGTCGAGGACGCGTCAAGCGCGCGTGCCCGGATTGACGATCGCCGTCGCGAAGTCGCTGCTGATCGAGAAATTGTCGGTCGAACGCTGAACGCGGCGGACGAAGAGGCCGGCCGTGCGGCTAGCGAGAGCACCGCGGCCGACGCACAGCAGACTGCCTTCGAGACGACTGCAGCGCTGGCACAGGCAGCCGAGGAGCACATCCAGGCAGCGAGCGCGGCCGCGCTGCTCCGCTGGATGCTTGACCGGCATCGCACGACAAACCAGGCGCCGCTGATCGCGAGGGCGGGCGTGCTGTTCGCGGAGGTGACGGGCGGTGCCTTTACCGGCCTCACGGTCGGCTATGGCGATAACGACCGTCCGATCATCCTCGCGCGGCGGTCCGACGGCGGCGAGGTCGGCGTCGAGGCACTCAGCGAGGGAACGCGCGACCAGCTATACCTTGCCCTCCGGCTCGGCTCGATCGAAGGACGCGCTGGCGCGGGATCCTTGCCGATTGTCTGCGACGATCTGCTGATCACCGCCGATGATGGTCGCGCAGGCGCGCTTCTACGGGTACTCGCGGCAGCATCTGCGCATAGCCAAGTGATCGTGTTCAGCCATCACGCTCATCTCATCGACGTCGCGCGTAACGCGGTGGGATCTGATGGATTCAGGCTGCACACGATCGAACCGATCGGCGCGCTCGCTGCGTAGCGTCTCCATTCGAAAAGTTGGAAGTACGGTTACCAGGCAGGCCAGTGTCGCTGCCCGCCGCCACTCGGCATTCGCTTGCTCCGCGGCATTCACACCCGAAAGCACGAACCGCCGTGCCTTTAGTCCAAAACCCTGAAAGCCGGCAAAGCATCACTTTGGCAAACGATCAAGCCAGCCCCGGACTTGGTTCAGCGTCCGCCGCTGTGGATCGGCGTGGAAAAAGGACCCCGGTAGCGGGGTGATCGGCGTCGAAAAAGGACCCCTGGTCTTCTTCTCCGCCATCGCACTCGCTGCCACCGTCATCTTCTGGCTATGACCAATGAGTCCTGACCCTAGCCGCTGTAATCCATCGACCACAGTGATGCGCCCGTCGTCACCCTCTGCGACGTACAGCACCGGGAGCGGAATCCGCATCACGCAGCTCTCGATCAGCTTGGATTGCTTGTCCGGAGACCAGACGAAGTCGCGCTGGAAGTCGGGGTTCATTGAATACCGGCCGGCATCGATGCGCTGGACCACGTCACGGACGGTTCGTGCATCCTTGCGGACCATGATGTCGTCCAGCGGGTAGGCGGAGATCTCCTCCGGCGCCGGATCGCGTTGCAGACCCTCTATCTGCTCTGTCTCAGCCATGCTCTCCGTTGCCATTCGTCCGATCGTCCTTACGCGCGAAGCTGTGCCTCGAGCCGGCCAATGAGGGCGCGGTTCGGCTCATCATCATTACAGTCGTTGCGCGAGTTGTCGAACACCACTGCGCTTGGAACGCTCTGCGCAATTGTGTCGTGCAGCCACGATGCCACCCATCACCTCCGTCGTCGCAGTGCGTGTTGCAGCTTGACTCACTCATCTCGTTACCAGGATCGCTGAGAAATAGAGCGATCGCATCGAACGAACACGATCACCAGGCGAGCATTGCGGGATTTGCTATACAGTCCGCCCGAGCCGGAGATGGCTAAAATTCTGAACGTCCCATCGGACCTGATCAGCGAACCGTAAGCGCATCGATCGCTGAGGCGACGACGTTGGCGCGCAGCACCATCCCCGCGGCGCCCCCTCCGGCGCATCATCAATCGATCGTCCATCAGTGGCGAAAACGCGTATGTGCACGGGATCGGATGTCCATCGTCCCTCGTTGAGGGCACGGCCTGCCAGAGAAATGCCGTGCGGCCCCGGAAACATTTCGGGGTACAGCGTCAGGATCGTGGCGGCGAAGGATTTGGCGCGCTCATCCTCGTACGGGGCGGCGCTGACAAGGGGGACGGCGCGTGAACGGCACCGGGAACGACACGGGCGACCAAACCGGCGACGACTGCATCATCATCGGCGCCGGCCCGGCAGGGCTGACCGCCGCGATCTATCTCGCCCGGTTCCATCTCTCGATCCGGCTGTTCGACAGCGGCGCCAGCCGTGCGGCGCTGATCCCGTGCACGCACAATCATGCCGGCTACCCCGACGGCATCCGCGGCACCGATCTGCTCGCTCGCATGCTGACGCAGGCCGAGGCCTATGGCGCGGTACGCGAGCAGACCGAGGTGGTGTCGATCGATCGCATCGGCGAGGAGTTCGAGGTGGTCACCGCCAAGGGCCGTCACAAGGCGCGGACGGTGCTGCTCGCGACCGGCGTGGTGAACAATCGGCCCAAGATGCCCGACGCGCTTCATGACGAGGCGTTGGAGCGCGGGCTGCTGCGCTATTGCCCGATCTGCGACGGCTACGAGGTCACCGACAAGCGCGTCGGGTTGATCGGCACCGGCGACCACGGCATGCGCGAGGCGATCTTCCTGCGCGGCTATACGAGGGACGTCACGCTGATCGCACCCGAGGCAACGCATGATCTGGACCCGGCCTGCGCTGCGGCGCTCGACGAGGCGGGGATCGCCCATGTCGACGGTCCCTGCGGCGGCTACGCGATTGAGGACGACCGGTTCGTCGTCGACACCGCCTCGGGTCGCCTGGCGTTCGACAGCGTGTATCCGGCGCTGGGATCAGTGATCCGATCCGAACTGGCGGTGGCGACCGGCGCACGGGCGAGCGATGACGGTTGCCTCGAGGTCGACGATCACCAGCGAACCACCGTCCCCGGCCTGTTCGCCGCGGGCGACGTCGTGAAGGGGCTAGACCAGATCAGCCATGCGATGGGCGAGGCTGGGGTCGCCGCGACCACGATCCGCAACCTGCTCGCCGAACGGCGGCCGCTGCGGCGGTAAGCGCTGCCAAGGGCCGGGAGCGGACCTTCTGAACGTTTCGGCATCCCTCCTGACCGCACGCCGGTAAGCTGACGAACGAGCTTGCCGCGCGCCAGGCGCGGAGCTGGCGACGAAATGCCTCTTGCCCCCGACCATGATCTATCCAAGACACTGCGCGGCAATTACAGCACGAGCGCGGCGCGCCCGAAAACGCCGTCGGGCGGAGGCACGATGCGAATCAGGAATGACCACACTCTCGAACTCGACATTGCCACCCGCACGGTAGGATTGAACGAAGACATCCACATCATTCAGCCAGGAGAGGGCTACCACCTCTTCGAGTATTTCCAGCGCCACGCAGCCGTTTTCCTCGATTTCCCTGATCTTCAGCTTTCCGAGCGCCGGAAGCCGACGCGAGAAGAAGCTCGCGTGCAAATCGTCCGCTCACTCGCGATCAGGGACTGGCACTGGGAGGAAAAGCCGCTTCCCGCCCCGAGCAGAGATGTCGCCGACTACGTGGACGACACGGTAAACCGCCGCTTAGGAAGATACGTCGGCGCCATCGAGACGCTCTACTATGATCTCAAGCCAGGCTCGATCGTCGTCGTTCCCGGTCCTGGCTTCGACGACCCCGTGCTGTTAGGCGAAATCACCGGGCCCGCGCACTATGTTAAATGGAAGCCGCTCTATGACGGCGACCGGATGCTCGTACGATCTGTAGAGTGGCTTGCAGACCGACCGAAAGCTTCCTTTAAACCTGAAGTGTGCGCCAAGTTCGGGACACCAAACCCGATTATGATCCTCGAACGTGGCCTTCGAGAGCAGATCGTCCGGGCAACTTACGACCAGTTTGTGTTCGTGAACGAAGTTTCCTCTCGCTTGCGCACCAGCGAGCAAGAGTTCAGCACCCTCGACGACTACAACATTCAGACATTTGTCAACTATGCGGCAGGCGTGCTTGCCGCCATAGAGGATGGTTACCGTGGCGCTGAGCTCGAACTGGGCGATGCCATTCAGTTTCTCGAGAAGCGGCACGACCTGATTCCGGAGCTGACCCAGAACATACAATCGCCAGGGTACCAGCGTCTTCATAGCTCGAGCCTAACCCCTCTAGTTATCGGTGCGCTGCTCACGCTCGCAACGTCCGGAGAAGCGTCAGTGGTTGCCGGGAAACCAGCGATGCCGACCGTTGTAAACAAGTCAGCAAAATCGGGCGATCGTTGTGCTATAGAGGTTTCAGAACATGCAGCGCGGGCTATGCGCTTTATGAAACTGGACGAGTGGCGACGCGTATGCGCTGCAGTTCGCAGCGCTAAAGCACGGACTGGCCTGTCGACGTCGATGACTGTCCATCGGACAAGGAATTGAACCTAGGGTCAGGACTCATTGGTCATAGCCAGAAGATGACGGTGGCAGCGAGTGCGATGGCGGAGAAGAAGACCGTGGGGCATCGGTCGTAGCGAGTGGCGACGCGGCGCCAGTCCTTCAGACGCCCGAACATGATCTCGATGCGGCTGCGGCGTCGGTAGCGGCGCTTGTCATATTTGACCGGCTCGTTGCGCGATCTGCGACCAGGGATGCAGGGCTGAATGCCCTTGGCTTCCAGGGCATCCCTGAACCAGTCGGCGTCATAGCCGCGGTCCCCGAGCAGCCACTGCGCTTTGGGCAGCTCGTCGAGCAGGGCTGCTGCGCCGGCGTAGTCGCTGACCTGCCCGGCGGTCAGGAAGAAGCTCAAGGGCCGCCCATCTGCATCGCTGACGGCGTGCAACTTCGTGTTCATGCCACGGATCCAGATGGGCCTGATCGCATCAGGGTTGGTCATGTACTATTATTTACCTGTAGCGTTCCTGGGGTTCAGCGTGCCGATCGCCATACCCATGACGATCATGTCTGCAGATTACGGTATTGGGGGGCTGACCAGCGCGTCGGCGCTGACGATCTTGTATCTCACTGTGCTAGGCCGGGCGGCCGTAGATCAATGCCGGGTGTTCGTCGCAGCCTCTTGCGCGACTGAACGATTGATCGACAGCGAGGCTTCGACGCGGGCGGCTGACAGTCTGACTGCTGCGGCGCGAGTGGATGCGGCGAATGCTCGCACTGAGGCTGCGCATCTCCGCTCCGAACATATTGCGGTAGCGGCTACGGCAGCAGGTGCCGCAGAGGCACAGCGCCGTAATGTCATGATTGAACTGGCAGAGCATTTTGAAGCCAACGTCTTGAGCGTGGCGCAACAGGTATCTGCCGCGGTCTTCGATCTGGAACAATCAGCGCAGCGCCTCGCCGTGATCGCAGACGAAAGCGCGGGTGCGGTTAGCGAGGTATCCTATCGCGCCAAGGCGGCATCTTCATCAGTATCGGCCCTGGCTGCCGCCGCTAATCAGCTCGGCACAACTATCACTCATATCGCGTCACAGGTCGACGATCACGCCGCTCTAAGTGCTGGCGCCCACGCATTGGCGGAAGCAAGTTCGGGAGCGATCGCGGGGATGTGCGACCGGGCAACTCAGATCGGCAATATGACGGCTGTTATCACTGATGTTGCCAAGCAGACCAGCCTGCTTGCCCTGAACGCCACGATCGAGGCCGCCAGGGCCGGTGAGGCGGGGCGCGGCTTTGCGGTTGTTGCGGCTGAGGTGAAATCGCTTTCCGTCCATACTCAGGTGACAGCCGGGGACGTGTCCTCCCATATTGAGAACATCTTTGCGCAAGTGGATGTAGCGACCGACGCTGTGCACAAGACGGTTTCTAGCATTGATGGGGTCGCTGCCATCGCAACGGCCATCGCAGAAAGCATCGACGAGCAACGCAATGCCACGATCGAGATCGGCAAGGCCGTTGAGGTTGTGGCCAACCATGTTGGCGATGTGCGAAATCAGGTGACCTCCTTTGCAGAAAGTGTCGATGCCACCGGTGCCCTAACCGAAGAGGTCGGCGCGACCAGTCGTCGCGTATATATGCAATCGACCATGCTGCAGCAGGCTACCGCCGCATTTCTTGAAGAATTGCGGTGTGCATAGATGGGGAGGCGGTCCATCGTTAGCTCATTTATTCAGACTACTATCGAGACGTGAGAAGTCGATCGTTTGCGGGGGACTTGGTCAGCACCACGATGCCTTTCAAAGCAGCGGTCGGGGTGGCGTTTCTGGTGCGTTAACCTCTCGTCTGGCAGCCGCCGACGAGCGGCTGGAAGGTAATCGCCCGATCGCTATACCGTCGGTGCAAAGGAGCAGGGTTGTGGCAGGATGCTGAGTTTCATTCCGAATGGTGGCGAGTTGGCCAACCGGATTCGGTGCCACCGCTGGGAAGAAACCCCGCTAGGTCCGCTCACCTCCTGGCCGCAGTCCCTGCGAACGCTGGTCAGCGTCATGCTGGAGGCGAACCAGCCGATGTTCATCGTCTGGGGACCGGAACAGACGCTGCTCTACAATGATCGCTACACATCGATCCTCGGGGAGAAACACCCGGAGGCGCTTGGGCAGCCGTTCCTGAAGGTATGGCACGAGATCGAGGCCGACCTGCGTCCGCTCGTGGACGATGCCTATGCCGGCATCCCGTCGCACACCGACGACATCATGCTGATGATGGAGCGCAACGGCTACGGGCTTGAGGAACTCGACGGCATCGATCCGCACCGTGACAGCGCGCTTGGCGGAGTGGGCGGCAGCGAAGGTGCCGCCTGCCAGATCCATTTGCGACAAGGTCCAGCCACCGAAAATGTCCCCGCTGGCGTTGGCATCGCGGGGCAGGGCGACGGTGCGCAGATGTGCTCCGCAGGCTGGCTGGGGCATGTCGTCGCTCATAGGATGGTTTCCTTATGCAGGTTGGATGCGCCTGCTACGCGTCGCCGAGCGCGCGGTGGATCTGCTGCTCTTCGAGGTCGAGTTCCTCGCCGAGTGCCCGGTGCGCTTCGCTGTCGATCTGGTCGGTCTGCTCCATCAGCTTCTCGCGTGCCGCCTCGATGGCGACGAGGCGCAGACGCTGTTGGGCAGCAAGCTGGTCGGTCCTGGTTTCGACGTCCTGCCCCTCGATACTGGCTCGCTCGGCTCGCACCTTGTACTCCTCGACCAGTTCGGCTGCGGCCTCGCCGTGCTCGGACGCATCGCTGCCCAGATGCTCCTGCACCGCATCCAGCGATGCTGCGGCGAGTTCGGCTCGGGCCCTGGCGGTGTCGGGTTCGGGCAATGCCGTTTCTTCCTGCTCCAGCCCAAGACGGCGGATGACCCAGCCGAGCGTCGTGCCTTGCAGGACCAGCGTCGCAAAGATCGCACAGAACGCCAGGAAGACGATGATATCTCGGCCCGGAAAACGGGCAGGCAGCGCCAGTGCCGTTGCCAGGCTCACCACGCCGCGCATCCCCGCCCAGGACAGGATTGTAGGATAGCTCCACGGCGGCATCGGATCCGCTTCCCGTGTTGTACGAGACAGGACGCGGGGCAGCCAGGTCGCTGGGAATATCCAGATGAAGCGGCTGACGATCAGCGTGGCCGACACCGCCACCGCGATCAGGCTGAGGCTCTTCGCATCATAGCCTTCGAGCCGCTCGACGATGCCGCGTAGCTGAAGGCCGATGAGCATGAACACTACCGCGGTGAACAGGAACTCGACGAAGCCCCACACCGTCGCCATCCCCAGCCGCGTCTCGCCGGTGAAAGCCGCGTGCTGCTGACGGCCGAGCACAAGGCCGCAGGCGACCGCGGCCAGCACACCCGACACGTGCATCTGCTCGGCAAGGAAGTAGGCCAGGAACCCCGCCAAGAGGCTGACAGTGATGTCGAGCAACGTGTCCTCAAGCCGGGCGAAGATCCACATCGCTGCGCGCCCGACTATCCAGCCAGCCAGCGTTCCACCGATCGCAGCGACAAAGAACTGGAACACGCCTTCGCCAAGGCTGAACGTTCCTGCCAACGTGGCGGCGACGGCAAAGCGATAGAGGACGAGGGAGGCGGCGTCGTTGATGAGGCTTTCGCCTTCCAGCACCGTTACGATGCGCTTGGGCAGCTTAACCTGCTTCAGGACTGCCGCTGCGGCAACCGCGTCTGGCGGGGCGACGATCGCACCCAGCGTGATCGCTGCCCACCAAGGCAAGCCGGGTACCAGCAGCTTGGCAACGACGGCTACTGCAGCAGCGGTGAAGAACACCGCCCCCAGCGCCAGCGATAGGATAGGGCGCAGATTGGAGCGGAATGCCGGCCAGTCGGTGTGATATGCGCTAACCTGCAGCAATGGCGGCAGAAAAAGTGCCAGCACCAGTTCCGGGTCAAGCTCGACCGTGCCAATGCCGGGGACGAAGGCCAAGGCAATACCGCCAAAGACCAGTGCAACGGCCAATGGGACGTGCAACCGCTCCGCTGCATAGGCAAGGGCGACGGACGCCGCGACCAGCACGAGCAGAAGCTCAAATGTATGCATAGGTCGGCACTTTCGGGGAGAGGCAAGCCAGCCAGCGCCGGGTGTAGCAACTCAACCCGATCAATGGCCCGGGCGTTCCGTTCCTACGTTTTCGATTCTGGAACGTCCAGCTTCCGGAAACGGAGATATCGCCGTCATCGATGAATGCCTGATCCGGACAATGAAGGGCTCATCACACGGACCAGGCATGTTTCTGGATTACCTAGAACACGGTTCGCACGCTGGGTTCCCGATCCCAGATCCGCCCATTTGCAGCGGTATCGACGTAGCTGCTGGCAGCTGCCGGCTCTGCCATGGCGACAACACCCGTGTCTGCAACCACGCCTGCCGCATCGAGCAGCGGCTGTGCCGCTGCCGTGTGGCCGATGACCTTGAGGTGAGCGAAGGCATCATGCACCCAGGCGACAGCAGCGGCTTCACCCAGCAGCTGCTTGACGCCGGCATCGGACACGGCAAGCACTACCGTGTCGAACAGCACCGACGGACCGCCGGCAAGCTGGTGATCAGCTGCTAGCTTCGTGCCATCGCTGAGCGTCACGCCGCCAAGCTTCGGCGCGACGATCTTCACCACCGCCTTCATCGCCGTGGCGGCTTCGGTGAGTTTGGCGATCAGCTTGGCATCGACACCATCGGTGGCCAGGCAGCCGATCATGCGACCTTCCAGTGTCGGCGTTGCCCGCTTGAGGATACTGAGCTTGGGCGATGCTGGCAGGTCGGTGCGCGCCTGCACCGTCGTTGCCATCGGCTCAATCGGATCATCATGACCAAGGCCTGCGGCAACCCGGTCGCCCAGCTCCTGCTGGACGTTCACGAGATGCCCCAGCATCGCTGTCCGGACGACCGCGGAGTCCACCTTGCTCAGCTCGAAGATCAGCGCCGAGACGATATGGTTCTGCTCCGGCTCCGACTGACTGAGGAAGAACTGGAGCGCCTGACTGTAATGGTCGGCGAACGTCTCCGACCGGATCCGTACCTTGGTACCTTCGACCGGTGCCGGAAAGCTGCGGAAGCCACGGGAGTGGCTTTCACGCGGTCCGGTTGGATCGAGCAGGCTCGGCGTATAGGTCACCCGCTCGGGTTGGACGAGCGTCTGCATGTGACCATCACGCTGCATGTTCGCGAACGGACATTTGGGCGCGTTGATCGGGATCTGAGTGAAGTTCGTCGAGCCAAGGCGCTTCAGCTGGGTGTCGAGGTAGGAGAAATGACGCCCGTGCAGCAGCGGATCGTCAGAGAAGTCGATGCCCGGCACCACGTTCTGGGTGCAGAAGGCGACTTGCTCTGTTTCCGCAAAGACGTTGGCGGGATTACGGTTCAGCACCAGTCGGCCAACCGTGCGCAGCGGCACGACCTCCTCCGGGATCAGCTTGGTCGAATCGCGATAGTCGAAATCGAACCCTGCGGCTTCTTCCTCGGTGAAGAGCTGAACACCGAGCTCCCACTCGGGGAAGTCGCCCATCTCGATCGCGTTGTAGAGGTCGCGGCGATGGAAGTCCGGGTCGGCGCCGTTGATCTTGACCGCCTCGTCCCACACCACCGACTGGATGCCGAGCTTCGGAGTCCAGTGGAACTTGACGAAGGTGGACTTGCCATCGGCGGTGACCAGCCGGAAGCTGTGGACGCCGAAGCCCTGCATCATCCGCGTCGAGCGTGGGATGGTGCGATCGGACATCTGCCACATCACCATGTGCATCGCCTCAGGGGTCATGGCGATCCAGTCCCAGAACGTGTCGTGAGCGGACTGCGCCTGCGGGAAACCGCGGTCCGGCTCCTCCTTCACGGCATGGGCGAGGTCGGGAAACTTCAGCGCGTCTTGGATGAAGAACACCGGGATATTGTTGCCGACGAGATCCCAATTGCCTTCGGTCGTATAAAATTTGACGGCGAAGCCGCGCACGTCGCGGGCAAGGTCGGCTGAACCGCGGTTACCCGCTACCGTCGAGAAGCGCACGAACACTGGCGTCTGAACACCAACTTCGCCCAGCACGGCAGCCTGGGTGTAATCAGACAGGCTATCGGTCAACTCGAAGAAGCCGTGTGCTGCGGTACCACGGGCATGCACGACGCGCTCGGGAATGCGTTCGTGATCAAAGTGGAAGATCTTCTCGCGGAGGATGAAATCCTCCAGCAGGGTCGGACCGCGCGGTCCGGCTTTCAGCGAATTGTGATCGTCGGCGATCGCCATGCCGTGGTTGGTGGTCATCACCTTGCCGCCAGCAGCTGCTACCTGATGCAACTCACCGCCTGCGCCCACGACCGTCTCGGAAGCCGGACCTGCGGCCGGCGGTGGAGCCTTGGTTGGTGCCTTCTTGTCGGCCTGCGCCGTTTTTGTAGGTTTTCTTGCCACGATCATCTCCTGCCCGATATCGGTAATGGCACTGCATGCGCGTATTCTCGCATTTGCGATAGGTATCGAAGCTCCAATCGCGGCCGTTGCCGGCACAGGTTCTTTCGGAAGGCTTTGAGTGTCCGTCAAAATTACAGCCGGCATCGCGATCATCGCCGGCGGGCTGCTGACCACTCTATCCCGATGGAGTGCCTTCCCGATTGGGAACGTCTTGTAGGAATGACGGCTTCCAAATAGGCGCTCCCGGGCAACGCCGGGAAACCGCCATTTACCGTTTTCCCAAAAACCGTTCCCAAAATCACTTTCTCACGATACGGATTTTAGACGGAGTTATGAGAAGGGAGCGGCATGCTCATTGGCTATGCGCGGGTGTCCACCCCGGATCAGGATCTCACTTTGCAGATGGACGCCCTCAACGCGGCTGGCTGCGAACACATCGCGACAGACAAGGCGAGCGGCGCGACTATTGTACGGCCGGGTCTGACCGAAGCGTTGGGCAAGGCCCGCAAGGGCGATACACTGGTGATCTGGAAACTCGATCGTCTCGGGCGGTCGATGAAGGGACTGGTCGATCTGGCGGCTGAATTGTCGGCACGCGGGATCGCGTTGCGCTCGCTCACGGACGGAATCGATACCGCGACACACACGGGCCGTCTGGTCTTTCATATTCTGGGGTCGATCGCGGAGATGGAGCGCGAGTTAATCCGCGAACGCACGATGGCGGGGCTGGCAGCGCGTCGAAAGGCAGGCGGGGGCGGAGGGCGCAAATCCGTCATGACGCCCCGCAAAAGAGACATGGCCGTCAAACTGCTCGCCGCTGGCGACCGGCCGCAGGACGTCGCAGAAGCGGTCGGCGTGTCGGTTTCGACTTTCTATCGGCACTTTCCGGCCAGTGGCAGGGTTGTCCCTGCCGAAGACACGTAAAACGGTAAGACGCACCTCGTGCCGAACGGCAGCGGTTCAGTCCATCCAGTGCCGTGCCTCGCCGCCCAGGCGGCAGGCAAGTCGCTTGATCTGCTCGATCCCGTAGGCATCCAGCGGCGGTTCGATATCGCCCCGATCGTCAGCTATTCGGCAAGCCTCGCGCCACTGCCTTCCGCGTTCGTAGCGAAGCGCGACCAGCGCCGCGACCAAAAGCGCGCGCTCCTCGCTATCGAGCCCGGCAACCATTTCTGATTCGACGGCAAACCCTCCGTTTTGGAAAACGAGCAAACGCACGCCAAATCAGCATTCGGCGTTGGCGTTGGCGTTGGCGTTGGCGTTGGCGTTGGCGTTGGCGTTGTTTAGCGGAGGATTAGCGCCGCGCTGGTCAACCGTGAATCCATGTCCAGATAATGGACGTGCTTAGGGTGCTTTTCCGCCCCGTGGCGGATCGCCCTGGCGTACGTAAATGTCACTTTCGTGTGCCGAACTGCCTAAACGTATAATCAGGCCCGTTTTATATGGCGGCGCGATCAGCGTCAGAAGATCGTGGCATAATAGGACTGCTCGTACCGGCCCCGGCTGATCCGCGCCATACGGTCGATCCGCTCCAGTGGTGGCGGCGGTTTTCTGGAGCGGGCTGGTCGATTGTCGGGGCGAGCGAGCAGCACGAGATTAGCGATGGCCGCGCCCAACAGGAATTCCTCCTCGGCACCACGCAGCCCGCGAAGGTGCAGCCGCGCCAACCCGCGCTTGCCTTTCGCATCGGCGAATAATCGCTCGACGCCCCGGCGCAGCCGCATCGACCGCTTGAACAGCGGCGTCTGCATTTCGCCGCGTACCAACTCGCGCACGTCCTCAAATTCACTGTGCGTCACCGACCGGCTGGTCGATACCGCGCATTTGCGTTTCAGATGACAGGCGCGGCAATCGGCCGGGCTGGCCCGATACCGGAGGAAACCGGCTTTGCGATCGGCATCGCGAAATGGAAGCGGCTTCCCGGCGGGGCAGACATAGCGGTTTTCCTCCCGCTCGTAGCGGAAGGCTTCGCGCGGAAACTTCCCCTTGGTCTGCTCGGATCGTTCCATCACCGGGATATGCGGCACGGTGCCACGATCGTTGACGAATGCCTGGAACGCGGCGCTGCCATAGGCGGTGTCGGCCGCGACGCGTTTGGGGCGATAGCCGAAACGATCGCCCGCCCGCGCCAGCATCACCCGCCCCGCATCGACCTCTGCCGCAAAGCGCGCGGGGCTGGCCTCCACGTCGATCGCCACGCCCCCCGGAGTGTCGATCAATATGTTGAAGGCATAACCGAAACGCCCGCGTGCGGTGCGCGCAGACCACGCCGATGCGGGATCGGTCCGCGATACCTCCGCCGGCTTGCCGCGCGGCACACCATGCTCCTGGGGCGGTGCATTCGCCTGATCTGCTATCCATTCCCTAACCGGTCGGGGAAGCCGGGATGCAGCTATATCGGCGTCGCGCATCTTGCGCTGCCAACTCGCATCAGCCGCGACGAACGATGCGTCGATGGCCGCATCCTTTTGCGCGATTAGCCCGGCATCGGCGCACCGCTGCACCGTCTGCTCGAACAACACGCGGAAGATGCCTGCGTCCCGGAAACGCCCGTGCCGGTTCTTGCTGAACGTCGAGTGGTGCGGCACGCTGACATCGAGCGGCAACCGGCAGAACCAGCGGTAGGCAAGGTTGAATCGGACCTCCTCACATAGCCTGCGTTCCGACGTGATACCGTAAAGTCGCCCGATCAGAACCATGCGGATCAACAGTTCGGGGGCAATTGAGGGGCGACCGCGATGGCTATAATGCGAGGCGAGTACGTCCCGCAGTTCGCCAAAGTCGATCAGCTGATCGATACGGCGTAGGATATGATCGGCGGGGACCATCAAGGCCAGCGCTCGCCAGCCTGCGCGCTTGCTGTCCTGTCGCTGCTCGCCCATCATGACCGTTGCTCCCGATCCGTTGGGATAGAAACGGTCGGAGCCGCGATCGGATCAGAAGGCTTTTTTCAACAGCCCCGAGCGGTTATCTCGCGGTAGCGCGATGCCGCCCGAGCCGGTCCGAAAACGACAAGAAACCCGTTCTGAAAATCAGTACCATCTTGCACGATGCCAATGGTCTTTTCTGGCGGGGTACGTGTCCGCAATCGTTCGCCGCTCGGCGAACATCTCGCGTCCGCCGCACCCAATGTGATTTGCGTGTCAACGATTGTGCGCCCGCCGATCGCCAGCGTCTCACATAATCTGAGCCGGAACACGACCTCTATTGCAGTTCCGGCCGATTATCATTGCGAGCCGCTACAGCTAGCTCCGCGCACGAAAGGCCGGAAGGAGTAGCGGATCAGAGGTCGATGTTTCGATCCTTCATCGCCTGAGCGGCGACATCGCCGATTGGCCCAATTCCGCCGACGTTGTTGTAAACCACCGTCACGTCGTGGTCGGTGAGCTTCTCGAGCATCATCCGAACGGCCGCTTCGTTTGCCGCATCCAGCACCGTCGTTGTGTCGTCGCTCGTCATCGGTAAGGGTCTTCCCGGTTTTCCAAGGGAGCAATAGCATGAACATCGGTGACCTGGCCAAGGGTGTCGCGAGCGCAACGGGCGCAAGCGAGGCGGACGCGAAGAAGACGATCACTGCAGTGTTTGACCAGATCGCTGCCGCGGCCGCCAAGGGCGAAGAGGTGTCGATCAATGGCTTCGGCAAGTTCACCGTGAAGGATCGGCCCGAGCGCGAGGGTCGCAACCCGGCGACTGGCGAGAGCATGACGATCGCGGCGTCGAAGAAGGTGGCGTTCACTGCGGCGAAGGGCTTGAAGGACAAGCTTTGAGGCGTGCGCGCCGGCGGGGCAGCTCGCCGGCGCCGACAGGAGGCGCGGATGTGCAATCGGTATCGGCTCACGGCTAAGCAGGCCGAGGTGATGGCCACGTTTGGCATTCGGCCGCCCTATGAGCCTGACGAGACCTTCCCTCCCAGCGACATCTTTCCGACGGGCAAGAAGACTCCCTTCTATGGTGTGGTCATGGTCAAGGACGGCGACGAGCGCCGTGCCGAGCGCATGGAGTGGGGCGTCCCGACGCAAGTCCCGAGTAAGCGCGACCCGGCGGTCAAATTGACGAAGTACGTAACGAACGTCAGGAATTTGCGCTCACCTTTTTGGAAGTCGATGCTAACGACGTCTGCTCGGCGCTGCCTGGTGCCTGTCACCTCGTTCTCCGAATATGGCCTTGCGCCCGGCGAGGACGGAAAGAAGCCGCTGCATTGGTTCGATGTGCCAAGCCGGCCGATTTTTGCCTTTGCAGGCATCTGGCGACCGACAGAGCGGGGCAACGCCTACGGATTCCTCACAACCGAGCCGAACGCGATTGTGGCCCCGGTCCACCCCAAGGCTATGCCGGTGATCCTCCATGACGAGGATTACGACCGCTGGTTGACTGCTCCTTGGGAGGAGGTCAGCGAGCTCGTTGCTCCCTACCCATCTCAGTTGATGACGATCTCGCAGGACTAGGCCTAGAAGCGCTCGTAGCGTTCGTAAGGACCGCGTGTTGCCGGGTTCTCGAACGCCAACCGCCAGCTAGGGCCTGACAGACGCCTCGCTAGTGTCCATAACGATCCAGCCAAGCCGTGGAGTTCGCCGAGCCTAAGATGCCGAAGGTCAATCCTCAGATCCTGTCATGGGCGCGCGAAAGCGCGGGCCTGACGCTTGAGGACGCCGCGCGAGGTATCGGGCTCGCCGGCGAGAGCGCATCTGCGCGCCTTGCGGAGATGGAAAATGGCGATCGGGAGCCGAGCCGGCCGCAGCTGCTGAAGATGGCTGATCGTTACAGGCGGCCGTTGCTAACCTTCTACCTTCCGGAGCCGCCGGCAGCCGCGGCTAGGGCCCACGACTTTCGCACGCTGCGACAGCGTGAGGTCGGGGCGGAGGCGACGGTCGATGCGCTGGTGCGTGACGTGCGAACGCGACAGGCGCTCGTGCGCGGTGCGCTGGAAGATGCGGAGGAAGCCGAACGTCGCGCGTTCGTCGGATCCGTGGATCCTCGGGCCGGACCCGATGGCCTCGCTGCGGCGATGGCGGATCTTCTTGCGCTGGATCGCACCGCATACCGAGAGGCGCGCACTATCGAGCAGGCGTTCCGCATTCTCCGCGATGCTGTCGAAGCCACTGGCGTCTATGTCCTGCTGATCGGCAATCTCGGGAGCTATCGAAGCAACCTGAGCCCTGGTGTGTTTCGTGGCATGGCGCTCGCGGATGACGTCGCGCCCTTCATCGTCATCAACGAGACGGATTCCAAAACGGCGTGGCCCTTCACTCTCCTACACGAGCTGGGGCACGTGTTGCTCGGACAGAGTGGGATCAGCGGCTATGATAGCGAGCAAGCCATCGAGCGCCTCTGCGACGACGCTGCCGCTCGTTTTCTGCTGGTTCGCGATGAGCTGCGCGAGATCGACGTTGATGTCGCTTTCGAGGATCTCGTCGAGCAGATCGGCGCCTTTGCCAGCGCCCGGAAGGTCAGCCGGAAGATGGTGGCGTACAATTTGCTGCGTGAGAGGTTGATCGACGCTGCAATGTACCGACGGTTGGCTGATCGTTTCGACGAAGATCGTCGCGAGTTTCCTCAGAGGGCCGGCAAGGGTGCTCCTGACTATTATGTCGTGCGGCGTCACCGGGTTGGCCAAGGCCTGCTAAGTCTGGTCGACCGCATGGTCGCTGGTGGCGCGCTGACCACCACCAAGGCGGGCAAGGTCCTCGGCGTGAAGCCGACGGCAATCGGTCGCATGACCGAATTAACGGCATAGCGGGGTCGGGTTGCTGTACCTCCTGGACGCCGACACACTCATCACCGGGGACCGCCGCGCCTATCCGGTCAAGCGCTTCCCTGTGTTTTGGGACTGGCTGCGTCACCAAGGCACGATCGGCAACGTCAAAATCCCGCTCGAGCAGTATGAGGAAGTTGTTTCCGGGCGCGGCGATATCGTTGAGTGGCTGTGCATGGAGGAGAGCAAGGCAGCGCTCGTGCTTGCCGAGGAGCTTGATCCCGCGCTGGTCGCAGACACTATAATGGCGGGCTATGGACCGCTCGACGAAAATGGCGTCGAGTTGGTTGGCCGCGATCCCTTCCTTATCTCCTACGGGCGCCTCGAACCGGGCGAACGTACCGTCGTCAGTTTCGAGGTCTCGAAGCCGAGCAAGCAGGGAGCCAACCGCAAGGTGCCTGACGTTTGCAAAGGCTTCGGAGTGCCGTGCTGTTCTCTGTTCGACATGATCGAAGCTTTAGACTTCACTACCGGCTGGCAGCCCTAAGATGGCCCTACCTGAGTACTCACGAGAGGCTGCCCTGGCCGCACTCGGCGTCAGGATCGTCGACGAGACTGTCGAGGGCAATCTCGGCCACCTATTTCGGCCCAAAGAACGGGCTGATCTTGGAATTGACGGCGAAATTGAACTGCTCTCCAGCGAATCTGACGGAAAGCGTCGCGGCACAGGCCGGCTGATAGCTGTTCAGATAAAATGTGGTCACAGCTTTTTCGCAGAGGAAAAGGACGACCACTTCGTTTTTTATTGAGCGGCGATCTGGATGAGACAGTAGCGGCGATCAGGATGAGACTCTGCGGCCGTGACGGGAGCGAGATTGTCGCGGCGCGACAGGCAATGCAAGGCCAACTTTGGTGTTGATCGCCGCTCCG